>ERZ1034865.110-NODE-110-length-62494-cov-10.334006_pt1 | contig 62494 bp, 68 predicted proteins | sample MGYA00520632_ERZ1034865 | MGnify/ENA primary metagenome ERZ1034865 (study PRJEB33766, sample SAMN09781738) | gut metagenome | biome: gut microbiome | host: Homo sapiens | place: Madagascar | study: EMG produced TPA metagenomics assembly of the PRJNA485056 data...
AAAAACAAAGAAAAAACTAAAGCCTAGTAATGAAACCCCAATAGCCAAGGCAGAACTTAGAAGTCTTCCCGTACGTAAGAGGATTAATAGAAGGCAGAGCCCCGTAAAAATAAATAGGTCTTTTTTAGAGAGATATAGAGCGGCTTCGGGTTTCATTCTGTTAGTGAGAACCTGTTTACCTACGGCTTCATAGGCATATCCAAGAGCAATTGCATAAAACAAAATGTATAAGCCAAATGATAAGGAAAGTCCCAAAGTCCCTGAAAGGGTCAATCCTGCAAATAAAGCAATCAAAGCTAAGAGAAGAAGAGGATAGGAAGTTTTCTTTTCCGTATTTGGCTGAAAGTGATTAAGTGTGACTGTCGCAGTAGGAAGCCATGAGGCGCTTAAACCAATAAGAACGCCTGCAGGCAGATATAACCAAGAATTCAAGGGGCCAATAAAAGCAAACACAGAACCTGCAAGGCCTGTATACAAGGATAGAATAAGAAGTTCTAAACTAGAAATAGTATTTTTAATGGCACGGACCAGAAAGACGCCAAGGATACGACAAGTATAGTATAAAGCGAAGGGTAAAACAGAACGTTCAGTTATTCCATCATTTAAACTAAGAAAAAGCAAGAAGGGCACCATGATAACGGTATTGGAAAGGACCACTAACATTGACTTTCCCCAATCATAAGCTATTTCACGTATTTTAATTCTCATTTTTCTACCTCTAAATTTTTGCTAAGAAACAAAATGAATTATCTGAATTATTATATCACGTTGCCTATAAAGATAACAGGGAGTTGTGTGAACAAGAGAAAAATCAAAGAAGGAAGCAGTCTATATTAAAAAAATGAGTGAGATATTCTTAAACCTTAAAAAATGATTAAATTGAACAATCAACTCGTTTAAGTTATAATAGATGCAATAAGGAGGGATTTATGAGACATATGAAAGAGAACAGTATGTTTTTCTAAAAAGATATATACTCTAAATCCCGCCAAAATACAGAAGTAAATAGTAGGGAGTTTAGTAGTGAAAAAGATTGAATTAAATGTATCGAGGGTGATTTATGGCTTATTGGGCTTAACTTTAACCTTTGATGTGCTCTTGTCATTAAGTCAACGCACACTTTATGAAAATTTAAGTTCAGTTCTATTGCTCGTAGCTCCAATCCTGATCATGGCTTATATCATTTCGACACAAAGTGGTAGAAAGAGTACGTGGAAAACAGCACTTTTGTTTTTAATGCTCTTTCTAATTTTTGTCCTTGAAACGGGCGTTGTGATTGGGCACGGCTTAAGTCCAACACCGCTCTTCAATGTTTTAGCGGTGATTGCATATACAGGTCTCATAAGAATTTTCCTAGAAAAGAAGTGGACAATGGAGTTGGCTACTTTGAAAAGATGGACCTTTGGACTTTCAGGATTTTATCTTATCCTTGCACTCATCTTTGGTTTTTTTACGGTAAATCAAATTCCAACTGAAATATACAGCAATGTTCGTATCTTTTTAGTTGTACTGACCTTGGCTGTTCAACTTTTATTGCTTGGTCTTTCAGGTGTAATTTTATTTAATAAATTAAGAAAAAGTATTGGAAATTTTGCTTGGGGCTTTACGGTAGTGCTTCTCAGCATTTTTGGAGGTATTCTTTTCTATGTACTACAGGCTGATGTCAATGCACAGCTAGTAGCCCGCTTTTTATTGCTTGTCCAAATCGTTATGGCAATCTCATTGATTATCGAAAGCATCTATACTGGTCTTTCCAATTACTTTAAGCCATACAATAAAATACTGCTTTACTTGGTTTCTATCTTGCCACTTGTTTTTCTTTTCGAAAATAAATTCTGGGGCATGAGCTATTTGAAAGAGATTTTTGAAATCATGATTAGTAAATTGACATTTTTTGCAGTATTTTTCTCAATTCTCACTTTTATTTATTATACGATAGAAACAATCTTGCTCTGGTATGCTTACAGTACAAAAAGCTATACGAGTGATCTCAGTCATGTTGAGATTGAAACGAATTATCGGATCATTGTATTAATTCCTTGTATGAACGAAGAGTTAGTCATCAAAAACACTGTGAAAAGCTTGTTAAATACCAATTATGAAAATCTTGATATTTATGTGATTGATGATGCCAGCATTGATAATACGGTGCAAGAAGTTCAAGAATTCCAAGGTAATAAGAGATTCCATCTTCTCCAAAGATTCCAGCCTCAAGCGCAGCAAGGAAAAGGTGAAGCACTCAATTGGGCTTATAAGAAAATAACGGATTCTTATATTGATAAAGGTTATATTTTTGAAGAAACACTTATCACTATTATTGATGCAGACTCAAGTGTGGCAACAGATTACTTTGACAAGGTAAATTTGGTCTTTAACTCGGATTTTGAATTGACTGGTTTACAATCAAAAGTACAAGTAATCAACCGTAACAGAGACACATCACAAGATTTGGAATTTGGTGAGATTATCAATGCGACTCAATCTTTGCGTAGTAAAACAAATACCGTAGCCTTTGGTGGAAACGGACAGTTTTGTAAACTTAGCACTCTGTATTCTTTGCATGAAGCACCATGGACAACATCGCTAGTAGAGGATTTTGACCTTTCTTTACGTCTCTTTTTATCTGATATATATAATGTACGTAATGTCCAATATGATGATATTAAAATCAAACAAACAGGAATATATGATGATACGATGTCCTTAGTTAAACAGCGCGTGCGGTGGGCACAAGGCAATATCCAAACCTTTAAGTACATATTCCCTATTATCAAATCAGAAAATTTAGAGTTCAAACAAAAATTAGAGCTGTGTTTTACCCTGATAAAACCTTGGTTGATGGCTATAGAATATGTAGTCGTTATTTACACAGGCGTTGTTTTATTTGGCACATTGCTGCTTTTTGGTTTAAACGATGCAGTGAAAAGCTTTGTTATAATCTTTGCCTTGATGGTACTCTACATTTTCCTTATCAATGTTGTCTGGGCAGTCCTGTATAATAAAAACTCTCAGGAAAAATTCAGATGGGGCCATGTTTTAAGCGATGCTTACTATTTGACCAAGTTTTTGATTGTTCTCAGTCAAATCTATCCGCAAGCGACACTCAGATATTTCAGATCGCAAAATACATGGGATAAAACGAAACGTCAAGCTTAATTTTTCATAAAAAATTGTAAAAAGAAAGGATGCAACTTGAAAAAATATATCTTACAAGAGAATAATTTTGTTTATTTTTATAATAAAATATATGATCATGCGCATAGTATAAAAGGAGTGGAGTGCGTGCTTCGTGAACAAAATGATAAGCAAGAATGGGTACTTCCACAAAATATAGATCATTTACCCTTTTTCATACTGAAAGACAATTTAAAAGAAAGCATCAAAGTTGCGAATCCCGAACATTTTAAAGTTGTCATTAAACTTACGCTTGAACAATTTTTGAGTCGCAAGTTTAAAAAGAATATCAAAACGATTGCTGAGTCACTCCAACCATTTGACCTTATTATTGAAATATCTCATAATGAGATTGTGAAAAAGAAGAAGAGTCTAAGACGTGTCAGTCGTAGAATTACAAAGTGCAAAGCCTATGGTATCAATTTTTCTATCAATAATCTTGGAGCCGAATTCTATTTTGCCCGCAACATTCATCGCTTGCTTCCTTTAATTGATGTATTGAAGTTAGATATGCGACATTTTAATGATAAAGAAAAATGGATTGATTTAACCATTAAGTTTTGGAAGAAATTGGCCAATAAATATCAACTTGAGTTAGTTGTATCCGGTGTTGAAACGGATGAAGATGAAAAACTTGTTGATTTATTAGACATCAATTTGAGGCAGGGTTATCTCTATGGCCCACCTCAACCAGTGATTGACTGAGAAAACTTTTTACCCCTGAACAGAAGGAAAGAGCTTTTCAGTATATTTGAGGAGAAAAGTAGGCTTGAAATTTGACGAATTAATTTTTTATAGACAAAAAATTTGTGATTTTACTCAAAATGACAAAGAAGAATACGAACTGTTATTGAGATATAAACATGCTGATGTTTGTTATTTCCCGTCGGAGATGTTTGATGAGATTGTTTCTGACCATCAGCTCCATAATTTATACCTTCAAAGGCTGGAAGTCCTCTTGGAAGAACAGCTCAGTAAGGATGATTATATTTATTCCCTGAATCTGGATTATCAAGAACTTTATTTTGAAGAAACGGTAGAATTTTTGAGGACATTTAAATATAGGGACAGGTTAAGATTAGAACTCACAGAGCGCTTGCCCGTAAACTGTCAAAATGAAGAAGACTTCTTGCCGATTGAAGCCATCCAAACGCTTAAGAATTTGGGATATGCGATTGCTCTAGACGATTTTTTATCGGGGATAAATCATTATAAAACGCTATTCATCCTAGATGATTATATTGATCGTGTAAAGATTTCAGCCTTAGATTTTAACAGTTATTTATCACCTACTAAGTTAAAGGATTTTATATTTTCAATTGTTGATACGATTAAATTTCTTAAGAAGGAGATTGTAATTGAAGGAGTTGAGGTGGAAGAGCTTCTCGCAAGTTTTCCAAAAGAATGGCTCCAACAAACTTATTACTATGATAGACCGCATAGCTTCTAATAAAGGAGAAAAAAGATGATTCATATTGATGACATATTAGGCAGTAACTTTATTGATAAAATTTTTTTAATGCCTACCGTTCTAGGTATGATGTTTATTGCTAAGTATATGATTCAGTATTATCAGTTGGATCGAAATAAAGTCACTGCTTATATCTTATATTCGAGCAATTTTGCTTTATTTATAATTTTACTTAAATTTCTGTTTAACGACATTGACCAGGGTTCGCCCTATGGTTATATTATTAGTGATATTTCTTTAGTCTTTATTGCGATTTCGGTCGTTTATTTAGTTGCACCCCCTACCAAAAATATTGAATACGAGGTGTTGCCACAGTTTATTATATATTATGGACTTTATTTGCATGTTTACGGTTTTGATATCCAATCCTCTCTCTTAGTGCTTTCCGGATTGACTATATTTTGGCTTGTGATTTATGTGCTATGTAATTATAAGGAATTGATTTCGAAATATTACATTTCCTACTTTTTCCTTAGTATATTTATTACCCTTGCAGCAATATTAGTAGCTTTTTCGCAATTTGACATTCCAATGAGCTATGTGCTTGGTATTTTAGGAAAGGTATTAGCTGTGCTAGTTATCGCGAAGATCGCGATACATTTAATCAGTATTATTGCCTTGATGTATTCGGATTTAAAGAAGGATGCTTATATAGACGCTTTAACCGATACTTATAATCGTAAAAAGTTTGAAGAAGTATTGAAGGAAATTTTAGGCAGTAAGAATGTTCCACTTTTTTCGATTGCTTTGTTTGACGTGGATTCATTTAAATGTATCAATGATTCCTACGGACATTTGGCAGGAGATTATGTGCTGCGGGAGATAAGTTATGGTATTAAAGAAACTTTACTTCAAGACCATAATAATGGTCAACTGTTTCGATATGGTGGTGATGAGTTCTTTGTACTCTTTAGAAACCAGTCTGGGGATAAGGTCAAAGCAATAATGGATGATATCCAAAAAAATATCTCGAAAAAGGATTTTATCTATAATGATACCTTATTAAATGTTTCTATATCTGTAGGTGTTTCAGAAATAAGAGATGAAAAAAGTCTGAAGGACATTATTGATAAAGTTGATAAAAACTTATATGTCGCAAAAGCAAACGGGAAAAATCAAGTCTTCTATATGTAAAGAAGAGTAGAAATGGAGTAGACATGAAAAAAATAATGCTCGTTTTTGGTACACGACCAGAAGCAATTAAAATGGCACCCTTAGTCAAAGCTATCGAGAAAGATGAACGTTTTGAAGCTGTAACGGTGGTCACAGCGCAACATAGAGAAATGCTGGATCAAGTTCTCGATATTTTTCACATTCAACCTGATTACGATTTAGATATCATGGGAAAAAATCAAAGTCTTAGTCAAATTACCACACGTGTTATTGACGCCATTGATCAAGTACTGGTAGAAGAAGCACCAGATATCATGCTTGTTCATGGAGACACCTCGACAACTTTTGCAGCCTCTATTGCTGCTTTCTATCATAAAGTAACTTTGGGACACGTAGAAGCAGGATTGAGAACTTGGGACAAATATTCACCTTTCCCAGAAGAAATGAACCGTCAAGTCACAGATGTGCTCTCCGATATTTACTTTGCACCAACTGAAGAAAGCAGACAAAATTTATTAAAAGAAAATCATCCGGATGAGAATATCTATGTGACAGGCAATACTGCTATCGATGCTTTACGATATACTGTACCAGCACATCTTCAAAAGGATCGTCGCCAGATTCTGGTGACGATGCACCGCCGTGAGAATCTGGGTGAACCAATGGAAAATGTTTTCCGTGCCATCAAAACGATTTCCGAAGAATATGTCGACTTTGAGGTAGTTTATCCACTTCATAAAAATCCAAAAGTGAGAGAAATTGCTTATCGCATTCTTGGCGACTTGCCGAATGTGCGACTGATTGAACCATTAAATGTGATTGATTTTCATCGTATGGAAAACGAAAGCTATCTTATCCTGACGGACTCAGGTGGTGTGCAAGAAGAAGCGCCTTCTTTTGGTGTGCCTGTACTTGTGTTACGTGATACAACAGAAAGACCAGAAGGCGTAGAAGCAGGCGCCTTAAAATTAGTCGGTACAGATGAAGCCGATGTTTATCAAGCCATACGGGAACTTCTTGATAACGAAGAAGCCTATAATAAAATGAGCCACTCTAAAAACCCTTATGGTGATGGACATGCCAGTGAAAAAATACTTGATGCTATTGATCAGCATTTTAAACACTGAACACCATGAAATCGCAATAAAATACTCTGACTTCTTATAAGGTCAGAGTATTTTATTGCGAGAAATCATCCTCACTATTTGTACTATAAAAAAATCAGATATATAAAAGTTTTTTCCTCGCGTTTTTTAGGGAAACTGATATAATGATTCTAAGAAACTGAGACAATATTATTTTATCCTCTCGTAAAGTTTCTGGAGAAGTATGTACTTCTACCTTTTATAAAAATGAAAGAGGTTTTTGTATGAGTTATGCGAATGAAAAATCGTTTAACAAAGCTACTTCAGCGGGCTTTATAATCGCGCTTGGAGTAGTTTATGGTGACATTGGGACAAGCCCTTTGTATACCATGCAGTCTATTGTTACAGGACAAGGAGGCTTGCAAAATATTTCAACGGACTTTATCCTTGGTGCGGTTTCCTTAGTTATCTGGACACTGACCTTGATTACAACCGTTAAGTATGTGCTGATTGCCCTCAAGGCCGATAATCATCAAGAAGGTGGGATATTCTCCCTCTTCACCTTAGTTCGACGGATGGCTAAATGGCTGATTATCCCAGCAATGATAGGAGGGGCCACCTTACTTGCAGATGGGGCTTTGACTCCAGCAGTTACAGTTACCTCTGCTGTCGAGGGCCTAAAAGGAGTTCCTGGTTTAGGAGAAATCTACGCCAACCAGTCATGGGTTATTGTTACAACGCTTATCATTCTGGCTATACTCTTCCTTATTCAACGTTTTGGAACCGGCCTAGTCGGAAAACTTTTTGGACCGATAATGCTTATCTGGTTTAGCTTTTTAGCTATCACAGGTCTTTTAAATTCCTTTGCGAATCTTGAAATTTTTAAAGCAATCAATCCTTACTATGCTGTCCATCTCTTGTTAAGTCCAGAAAATAAGGCAGGGCTCTTTATTTTAGGTTCGGTATTCTTGGCGACTACCGGAGCAGAAGCCCTTTATTCTGACCTTGGACATGTGGGCAGAGGCAATATCTATGTCAGCTGGCCTTTTGTAAAACTTGCAATTGTTTTATCTTACTGTGGACAAGGGGCTTGGCTTTTGGCACATAAAGGTGGCGATTTGGGAGGTATGAACCCCTTCTTCGCCGTAATCCCTACAGACATGATGATCTATGCCGTTATTTTAGCGACTTTAGCTTCTATTATCGCATCACAATCTCTGATTTCGGGATCATTTACCTTAGTTTCAGAAGCCATTCGCTTGAAGCTTTTACCGATGATGCGGATTTACTATCCAGGGAAAACTTTAGGTCAGCTTTATATTCCAGCAATCAACTTGATTTTATGGCTTTCGACAAGTGCGATTGTACTTTATTTTAGAAGCGCGGAACACATGGAGGCAGCTTATGGTCTAGCCATTACTGTCACTATGCTTATGACAACAGTACTTCTGGCATATTATCTCGTTTACCGAGGCTTAAAGAAACCTTTGGCTTACCTGATAGCTGCATTCTTTGCTAGTATTGAATTGATTTTCTTTATTGCCTCAGCAGCCAAGTTTGTTCATGGGGGCTATGTTGTAGTGATTATGGCGGCCATGATTATATTTGTGATGTTTGTTTGGTTCCAATCAAGTAAAAGCGTGAACAAACATATTAAGTCACTGGATCTCAATGATTTCAAAGGACAATTGAAAGAACTCAAAGAAGACAAGGAGATGGATCTCTATCAAACCAATCTCGTTTATTTGAGTAATAAAATGGAAGGTGATTTTATTGACCGTTCTATCCTATATTCAATACTTGATAAACGTCCTAAAAAGGCGGAAGTTTACTGGTTTGTTAATGTGAAAGTTACTGATGAACCATGGACTTCCGAATATGAAGTTGATATGATGGGAACAGATTATATCGTTAAAGTTCATTTGTATCTAGGGTTTCGCATGAAACAAGAAGTGCCCCGTTATCTTCGGACGATTGTTAAAGATTTAATAAAATCAGGACGATTGCCTAAACAAGAGCAAAAATACACCACAATGCCTGGTAGGGATGTTGGTGACTTCAGATTTGTAGTTATCGAGGAACGGGTGACAAATGCACAAAAACGTCCAGCTTTTGATCGATTCGTCTTGAAAGCAAAAGCCCGAATCAAGCGTTATACAGCAACACCAGATCGCTGGTTTGGCTTACAATTTTCGGAAGTGTCACTTGAGCGGGTGCCATTAATATTATCAGATGTATATAATTTGAGCATCAAAGAACGTCCAAAACTAGAAGATGAAGGTGAAGAAGACATAAGCTATTAGTATAGATACAATTAACCAGAACAACTGGATTTTTCCAGTTGTTTTTTTGTCATGTCACTTGTTGAAGAGTTACTACAAAGTATCTAAGGCACCTCGGAGTACCTACTATACAAATAGTAAATCTTGCTATATAATGAGTGCTATAGAAACCTGTAATTCATAAGGAGGAAAATATGAAGGCAATAGAAGTATCTGAATTTGGTAACAGTAACGTTCTTAAGTATAAAGAGCTTAAAGACCCGGTTATGAAAGATGACGAGATTTATGTCAGCCTCAAAGCTGCAGCGGTCAACCCTGTTGAAACCTATGTACGCCAAGGAACATACGCGCAACTGCCTTCGCTCCCTTATATCCCAGGAAAAGATGGAGCTGGGATTGTCAAAGCTGTAGGTGCACAAGTGAAAAACTTTAAGGTAGGTGATCGTGTCTTTGTGACTGTAGAGAGTGATGCTCAGTTTGGAACATATGCGCAAGCAATAACATGCAAGGCCAAAGAAGCGACCTTACTCCCAGAAATTATGACTTATAGTCAAGGAGCAGCACTAGGATCGAGCGGCTTAACCGCCCTTTATGCCCTTAATCAAAAAGTGGGCCTTAAGTCTGGAGAATATATACTTATACATGGTGCAACTGGAGGAGTGGGGACACTTGTCCTTCAATTTGCCAAGCTGTATGGTGCCAAGGTTATTGCAACAGCAGGGTCTGAAAAGGGCCTTGAGATATTGAAAAAGCTTGGTGCAGACTATGTCTTTAACCATCATGCTGAAGGATATATCGAGAGAATACAGGACTTGACAAAGGACCATGGTCTTGATGTGATTATCGAAATGCTTGCAAATGTTAATTTGCAGAAAGACTTAGATGTTATTGGCAACAACGGGCGAATTGTTATTATTGGTAATCGAGGTGAAGTAACCATTAATCCTCGTGTCTTGATGATGAAAGGGGCACATATCACAGGTCTAATGTTGGCAAATATCACACCAGAAGAAGTGGAGGAAAACACACACTTGTTACTGCAAGGTTTAAGTGAGGGTGTTAAACCTGTCGTTGATAAAGTATTCCCACTCGAGCAAGCTGCGACAGCGCAAGATTATATCATGGAAAACAAAGGAAGTTTGGGTAAAATCATTCTTGATACGGCAGCTGAATGATCTGAATAGATGAAAATAAAAAGGCAGGTTTTAATCTGCCTTTTTATTTTAGAAAAGCCTTGACTTTAGTGCGGAATCGTACTATAATGAAATGGTACGACTTCGCACTAAAAAGGAGCGGTTAAATGAAATATCGAGAAATAATGACACAATTTAGCACAGCGCTTGGCAAACTTGATATGGCTTACGCGCTTGTGGCGCATGAATATAATCTGACTTTTAATGGACTAATGACGCTCTATATTATCGATGAAAGTGATACTGTCACCCAAAAAGAAATAAGTGAAATCTTATTTTTGCCGAAATCAACAGTACATAGCTTACTTTTGAAATTGCAAAAACAAGATATTCTTCAACTCACTAAAGGAAAAAATGAAAAGGAAAAATTTATCGTTTTCACTCCAAATGGAAGAAAAGTTTTTGAGGAGATTCAGGAGCAAACAGATATCTTTGAAACACAAGTTATAGAAGAATTCGGCTTGAAGAACACACAAGTATTTTTGGAGCAAACGAAAACTTTTACCGAAAGCTTGCTCGAAAAAGCACAGAGAGTTATGGAGGATAAAAAAGATGAAAATTGAAATAAGAGCATTTGATCCAAAGGATTATCAAAAAGCAATCCAGTTTGCTGTTAAAGGGATGAGTTTTGATAGGTACAGTAATAATAAAACCATCATCAATATGTATGCCAAAAATTTTCTATATTTTGAGCTGTCAAAAGCTACGCAAGCTATTGCTGCCTATGTTGATGGTGAAATGGTGGGCTTATTGCTCGCAGAGATATATGGAGAACCTAAACTGAAACAAACCTTTGGCCAAAAAGCTTACATGAAGACTTTTAACTTTTTGCGGACCTTTTCTAAAAACAAAGGCTTAGACACTTATGAAGCTACGAATAAAGAATTATTACGGTCGTATAAAAGTGAAGCATCACCTGAGGGCGAAATTTTGTATTTGGCTGCTGATCCCGAGAAAAAAATCAAAGGTGTAGGTACCGCTTTAATCAATGAACTCACGGCGCGGGAAGCTGGAAAAGAAATATTCCTCTTCACAGACACGGGCTGTACTTATCAATTCTATGAATACAAGGGTTTTCATATGGCCGGAGCTCGAGATATTCAACTTGATTTTGGTCAAAATCGAATCGATTTAACTGCAATGCTTTTTAGTAAAAAGTTAGCGCAGCAATAAACAATAAAAAACCGTAAGCTTAAAACTACGGTTTTTTATTGTTTATGGATGTAGAAGAAAAATACAATTGGGCTAATTTTTCTTTTTGGATAATATTAGTAGTATCAATGAAATAATCGCATTGCCATTTTTGGGCAGCCTGCGCAGTTTTGTTGAGTGAAGTTTCCCAGGATGGGTAAAAACGCAAAGCCATTTTTCCAGTAATTCCCTTGTGTTTTAAAATCTTTTTTTCTCGAAGAACGCTCTTGGGAATGATAAACTGGCCACTCAAGGGTCCATCAATGACTGAAATGACAAGTTTATCGGGAAAAGCTTCAAAACTAAAGGGGATATTTTTGTTGTTGGTGTCCTTTTCCCAAAATGCTACAAAATATCCTTGTTTTTTAGGAGTTTTTTTAGCGCGACGACTTCGAAAAGATAGTCCATCTGCTTGAAAACAAAAACCTTCGTATTCAGAATTATAAGTATCTTTTGTAGGTATACTTGGAGATAAGCCTAAATCATTCAAAAGGGTCGTTATATAGGTCAGCGAATTATACATGGTTTAAGTTTACCACAAGTAAGAGAGAGAAAAAATCAAAGCTACTTATTTTGACACAGCAGCAATCAAAATAGTTTACAAAAAAATAGGAATGTAGTATTATTGACTAGTCAATGATTGACCGGTCAATTTAAAAAGGGGGACAAATGAACCTTAGACAAATGAGTCAGCTCTTTTACAAGCTAAAACTAGCGAATCAAGAGATGACAACGAAGTTTGAAAAAGAAACTGGCTTTAGTATAACCCGTTATGAGCTTATGATGTTTTTGAAGGAAAACGGTCAATGTTCTCAAGGGCAATTACAGAATGAGTTAAAAATAGACAGTGCAGCTATTACAAGGCATCTAAAATTGCTCGAAGCAAAAGGTTATGTTACCCGTGAGAGAAATAAACAAAACAATCGCGAAGTTTTTGTTAAAATCACGGATAGCTCAAAAGAGGCTTTGGAACGTTGTGAAAGAAACTATAATAACTCTTCTGAGAAAAGTTTAGAGCTAGCACTCACAGCTCAAGAAGAAGACGTACTTCTTGAGCTGCTCACAAAGTTATTGGGACATAAAGGAGAATAAAATGTCAACTCGTATTGTAAATAATGATTTTTCAGAAATCACATTTGGAAGAAAATCCGTGCGTGTTTATGATGAAACTTATAAAATTTCACATGAAGAAATGCTTGAAATGATCCAAGAAGCAACAACAGCACCATCATCTGTAAATATGCAACCTTGGCGTTTTGTTGTTGTTGAAAGTGATGAAGAAAAAGAAAAATTAAAACCTTTAATTCGTTTTAATACCCGTCAAAATGAAACTTCTTCGGCTATGGTTCTTATTTTTGGGGATCTTCTCTGTTATGAATTAGGGGAAGAAATTTATAACCAAGCTGTAGAAGAAGGCAAGATGCCAGCAGATGTACGTGATCAACAGTTAGAAGCGATTATTCCTTACTACCAAAGCTTTAGTAAAGAAGAAATGAATGATGTTGTCAAAATTGATTCAAGCTTAGCTGCAATGCAATTTATGCTCATCGCACGCGCTCATGGTTACGAAACAAATCCTATCGGCGGATTCGAGGCAGACCAATTGGCAGAAGCTTTTGGTTTGGACGAAAACCGTTACGTGCCAGTAATGATTTTATCTGTCGGCAAAGCCAAAGAAGCAGGATATGAATCTGTAAGATTAGCGGCTGAAAAAATCACAGAATTTAAATAACAAAAAGATGCTAGATTATCTAGCACTTTTTTATTATTATTTATCTTTCTTTCTTACTTATTGTTGATAATTTGAATTTCTCCCTCAACACCAAGAATATCCTTAATTTTAGCCTGTAACTCTTGGATAGCCTCTAGTGCACGTTCTTGTTGAGAAGGGGTTACTGCTTCAATCACCAAGATGGCGTTTGTAGTTTCTTCTGTCAACATGGTACGTTGGGCTTCACGCCAATTCAAAGAGCGACAGATCGCACCATCAAGGTCATAATATATAATTTCTTGCGCAAGAGCTGGCTCACTCTTTTGCGCCCCCAGAGGATAAAAATCTTCACCCCCCTTGGCTAAGCCTAAATGTAAATCGCCGTTGATTTTATCTAAGTCCTCACCGCCACAAGGTACACCATAACGAAGAGAAATACTATTATAGATATCCACAAGTGGGTTGATTGGTTCTAACTCTTTGCCCTGAGCCACTCTTTTTAAAAGAGCTTCAATAGAAGAGCGTGCACCTTTTTTCTTCTTAAACTGTGTAAAAATATCACGCCATTCGGAGATGACAAAGTTTTCTTTAAAATCATCTTCAACTAAAAATTTTTCAGACTCTTTAAATGCCTCCTTTAGAAGCTCTTGGTAGGGGCCTAAATCATGAACATGATTGTCAATATTGTTTACAACTAAGGTATAGAGTTGAGCTTCTGGAAAAAGTTCCCAAAAGTTTTTATCCACAGTAACAGTTTGCATAGTAGTTCTCCTTATTTCTTTTTTCATGATTAAATCTGTTTGCGTTAAAGTCCCTAAATGAAAATGACGTGACCCACATTCCACATAGCCTTGATTTTTATAAAAACCATAAGCAGTAGGATTGTGCTCCCAGACACTGAGCCAGATATATTCCTTGTGTGTGCGCTGTGCTTCTTCGAAAGCAAAATCTAATAAATGTTTTCCTAAGCCTAAGTGCTGGTGAGACTTTCTAACATATAGTCTTTCCACTTCAAGAGCCTCAGCTAAAGTAGAGTGTTCTGGAAGAGTTGCATTTTTCCACTTGATATAAGCTGCGAGACAACCATCTTGGAAAATAAAATAGAAACTATTGTTAGAGTCATTGAATTCTTTGGTTAATTGTTGAGGATTAAAAGCTTTTTCTAAATAAAGCTCTAAATCTTCTGGTGGATTTTGTTCTCCAAAAGTTTCAGCGAAGGTTTCTATACTTAAGTCTTGTAAGACATGTAGATCTTGCATAGTAACGCGGGAAATTCTAATATTCACACCAACTCCTTTTAGTAGATTCGTTTCTTTCCTTTTTTAACATCGATCCAGTTATCCACGATATTTTGACTGATTTTTCCGAGTAAATTCTCTACTTGAGTAATCTCCTCTGCATTAAGACCGGATAAGGCAACTTGAGTAGAATAGTAAAGCTCTCTGTTTAATATAGGGTAAACTTCTTTGCCATGAGAAGTAACATATAGTAGTTTATTTTTTTTGTTTCCAGTATCTTCAACTTTTTTTATAAGTTTTTTTTCTACCAATTGATTGATAGCACGACTTGCTGTACTCTTATCGACACATAAAAGTTCAGAAATTTGTTGTTGATTAATTCCAGGATTTTCAAAAATACGACTGAGGTAGAGGTATTGTCCTTTTGCAAGTTTCAGCTCCTTGAATTCAATATTACTGATAGAATCTAAGGCGCGTGCTATAGTACCAATATCTCTTAAAATATTATTTTGAATAGTATTTCTCCTTTCATGGAAGAGGATGTATTGATTATAAAATAAAATAGTTGCGTTTGCAACTATTTGGTTATATATAATAAATACCTTAACTTAATAAGCCTAAAATATTATTCAACATATGAAGACAAATAACAAAAATTAAGGAACGATGAGAGCTTAAATAAGCTAAAGCTAAAAGCATTGCTCCAGGTGCATAGAGGACAAAATCCATAGGTTGCTGCATATGCATAACGGTGAATAAACCAGTAGAAACAAGGACTGCAATTAGTGTTCCTGTATAATTTGAGAGTCTATTAAGGAAGATATGGCGAAAGATAATCTCTTCAATGATGGGTCCTAAAACACCAAGAATAAGGATGGTGAAGAATAAAGGGATTTGCTTACTCATTTCAGAGAGAGTAGCTTGATTTTCAGGGTTTAATCCCTTTCCATAAATACCTTGAGCCAGAGATTCCACCAAAAGTATCGCTGCCATCCATAAGGGGAGGCTTAAAATTTTCCATAAGGAATGCTCCTTAAAATAGCCAAAACTTTCTCTTAATTCTTTTCGGAAGAGAATAAGTGCTGTCAGTGCAGAGACTGTTATACCAACTGCGAAGTTTAAAAAATCAGATTCTACCCAATTTGTCTGAGCTAACTCAGATAGAAAGAGTAAGGGAATCATTCCAAGTTGGAAGGGGACAAATAAAATATATATAGTTAATACAATGAATTCTCTTTTATTATCACGTAAAAAATTCAAAAGTATAGACCTCCTTGTTTGAATTGGCGATTCGCCTCAGATATTTTAACATAGCATAAAGTCTATACCAATTAAATTGTTTATGTTTTTATAGAGAGAAGTCTTTTTCATATCTCATTAAGAAACAGCGAAAAGATATTTTCCTTTGGAAAATGTTGAAACAAGTTTGTAGAGCAAAATTCCCAGGAAATAATTGACAAATGCCGTAGAAAAAATCGTAATTAAAAGAACAGGAAGGCCCATTTTAAAGACAACCATAAGCTCCGAAATGTGAAGTAAAGTTCCCAAAAGATATACAGCAAAAACATACACGCAACCACTTATCAATGTGGCGAGGAAATAGATTACCCCTATTTTAGCTAAAAATAATTTGGGAGAAATTCTTAGGACTAACCTATATAAGAGTAAGCATGCTAAGGCTGACAGGGTACGGTCAAAAGCAGCTGGCAGCTGGAAAATCGGATTACCACCAAGAATCATGGAAGTAAGGATAACAAGACCGCTTGCCAAGAAAACTTGTTTGAGTGTAGGTTTAATCATTATACAGAGGAATAAAAAGGCCAAGGAAAAGTCCGGGCGAATAATTCCAGCGATACTGGGAGTGATAATATTCAAAATTTGACCAAGTATAATGAAGATTGGAGTAAGTGCAATAGTATTTGATGATTTGTTTTTTTGATTCATAAAAGTTCCTCTTTCTAGTTTTTAATGATAAGGCAGAGTACTTTCTATAACACAAAAAAAGCATAGAAACTTCTATGCTTTAATCATCCAATTTGAGCATAGATACAGGTTTTAGAAAGTACACTAAAATTTGTATCTATGGTTTTCTTCAGTTAGAAGCCATACATACACCTGTATCTTTGCCAAAGTTGAGTAGAATAACAGTTGATCATTGGTTGTACAGCTCCTTTCGTTTTTATTAGGAGTAATAATATCATTTTCTAAGAAAACTGTCAATACTTTGAACTCACAGAGATAAATTAATTTCGCCATATAGAGATTTAAAAGGAATTTTTTTGAACATAAAAACCTATGCCTGATAGCCTTAATTGAGTATATATTTGACGACCAACTTGTAAATGAGTTATAATTTCACGTGCATATTTTTTTAGGCATAAATGTAATTATTGTTATTTATCATAACGTTAAAAACAAAATTAGGAGGTCATTAACTGTGTATAAAAAATATGGAGATTGTTTTAAAAAGTTAAGGAACCAAAAGAATTTGGGACTCTCATATTTTAGTAAGATTGGAATAAATAGAGCAAATTTATCTCGATTTGAAAGAGGGCAAAGTATGATGAGTTTTGAGCGCGTTGACTTGATGTTAGAAGAGATGCAAGTCCCCTTAGCAGAGTACGAATTAATTGTAAATAACTTTATGCCCAATTATCAAGATTTTTTCTTGTTGGAACTAGAAGAAGCGGACTTTAGTCAAGATCTAAATAAAATTCAAAAGTTATATCTTGAGGCGCGTGAAGCAGGAAAACATATGTTGTCACTTGCTGCAAAAACTCGACTTGAAAATATAAGTCCCCTGGAAGTGAGAGAGATTGAAAATTATCTTTGTAATGTTAAAGAATGGGGCTATTTTGAGCTCACATTATTTTATTTTGTCTCAGATCATATTGCTATTGATCAGCTGGAAAATCTTCTGGCCAATTTTGACAAAAGGTGTGAAAAATATTGTCGATTATTAAAGTACAGACGAAGATTATTACAGATTGCGTATCAAAGTGCGGCTATTTTTGCAGCGCATGGAGAAAGAATTGAAGCTGAAAATATATTAGAAATTACCAAAAAATATCGGGAAATGGGAGTGGATTTATATGCTGAAGTTTTAAGGCATCTGGCAACAGGAATTGTTATTTTTAACTTTGAAGATAAGGATTTAGGACGTAAAAAAATTAATTGTGCTCTGGGAGCTTTGGAGGAATTTGGAGGTTTACGATTGAAAGAATTTTATCAAAGAAGGTTGGAAAAGTTTTTAAAAAATTAATCTCTGTATCTGTTGCTTTAAAGCAACAGATACAGAGAGTTTTTTTTATTTTTAAGAGAATATACTTGATATAGAAAGGAGATGAAAACTAGATTTGGGCAACAATTATTTTGAAAATTGTTGCCACATATTTTAAGGAGGTATGATGAATCAAAAAAAATTAACATTATTCGGATTCTTTGCTTTAACTGCTTCAATGGTTTTGACCGTATATGAGTATCCGACCTTTGCCACTTCTAAATTGCACTTAGTTTTCTTTTTACTACTAGGCGGAATACTATGGTTTTTACCAGTTGCCCTATGTGCTGCAGAAATGTCCACAGTTGAAGGGTGGAAAAATGGAGGCATTTTCAGCTGGGTGAGCCAAACTTTAGGAGAGCGTTTTGGATTTGCGGCAATTTTTTTCCAATGGTTTCAAATTACAGTTGGATTTGTAACAATGATATACTTTATCTTAGGAGCACTTTCATACGTATTAAATTTTGAAGCTTTAAACTCAGATCCACTCATTAAATTTATAGGCTTGCTGGTCATTTTTTGGGGACTGACCTTTTCACAATTAGGTGGGACTCAGCGCACTGCAAAATTAGTAAAAGCGGGATTTATAATCGGGATTGTAATTCCATCCATTATCTTATTTGTATTAGCAGTAGCTTATTTTGTAGGAGGAAATCCTATAGAAATCCCCATCAATAAGGCAGCTTTTATTCCAGACTTTTCACAGCTTTCAACATTGGTAGTTTTTGTTTCGTTTATTTTAGCTTATATGGGAGTTGAAGCTTCAGCTTCTCATATCAATGAGTTAGAAAATCCAAAAAGAAATTATCCTTTAGCAATGGTTTTATTAGTAATATTAGCTATTTTTTTAGATGCGCTTGGGGGCTTTACAGTGGCTGCAGTAATACCTCAAAAAGAGTTATCTTTAAGCGCTGGTGTGATTCAGACTTTTCAAACACTGATCTTACATTTTAATAACCACTTAAGTTGGTTGGTCAAAATAATTGCAATAATGATTGCGTTTGGAGTAATGGGAGAAGTAAGCTCATGGGTAGTTGGGCCTTCTCGAGGAATGTTTGCAGCAGCGCAACGTGGATTACTTCCAAAATTTTTACGAAAAACGAATACCCATGATGTTCCCGTGCCTTTAGTTATGATTCAAGGTGTCATCGTGACTCTTTGGGGAGCGATTTTAACCTTTGGTGGTGGCGGCAATAACTTGTCCTTCTTGGTAGCAATTTCTTTGACTGTAGTTATCTACTTGGTTGGTTATCTACTATTTTTCTTAGGTTATTTCGTCTTAATCTACAAGAAAAAGAATTTAAAACGAACATATAATGTTCCAGGAAAAATGATAGGCAAAACAATTATTGCAGGAGTAGGGTTATTATTATCTCTGTTTGCTTTATTAATTTCTTTTGTCCCACCGGAATCAATTGCTCAAAGTGAGACACGAACTTATCAAATGATATTACTTATAAGCTTTGCTGTTACAGTAATCTTACCATTTGTTATTTATGAACTACATGATAAAAAGAGTCATGGATCTCTTGAAGAACCAATTCACTTCAAAGCAGGAGAAGTGAATCCAGCCGTTTATCCGGCAGCTCGAGGGGAGCATCATATTGTAAAGAATGAAGAACATATATTAAAACATTAAAGAAAATTGGAGGATGTAAATATGTTATATGGAAAAGAAAATCGTGATGAGGCAGAATTTTTAGAACCAATATTTGGCTCCGAAAGTGAACAAGTTGATTTGCCCAAATATAAATTAGGGAGAAAATCGATCGAACCTCGGGTAGCTTATCAATTAGTTCAAGATGAGATGCTAGATGAAGGGAATGCGCGGTTGAACTTAGCCACTTTTTGTCAAACATACATGGAACCCGAAGCAGTAAAACTAATGAGTCAAACTCTTGAGAAAAATGCAATAGATAAATCAGAATATCCAAGAACAACCGAAATCGAAAACCGTTGTGTAAATATGATTGCTGACCTTTGGAATGCAAGTGAAAACGAACAGTTTATGGGAACATCAACAATTGGTTCTTCAGAAGCTTGTATGTTGGGAGGAATGGCAATGAAATTCTCTTGGCGTAAACGAGCAGAAAAGTTAGGCTTGGACATTAATGCTAAAAAACCAAATCTCGTTATTTCTTCTGGGTATCAAGTTTGTTGGGAAAAATTCTGTGTATATTGGGATATTGAAATGCGTGAAGTACCGATGGACAAAAACCACATGTCAATTAATCTAGACAAGGTTATGGATTATGTTGATGAATATACTATTGGTATTGTAGGGATTATGGGGATTACGTATACAGGAAGATATGACGATATCAAGGCTCTTGATAAGTTAGTTGAAGAACACAACAAACGTACAGATTATAAAGTGTACATACACGTAGATGCTGCTTCAGGTGAACTTTATGCACCATTTGTTGAACCACATCTTAAGTGGGATTTTCGATTAAAAAATGTCATTTCCATCAATACATCAGGTCATAAGTACGGTCTCGTTTATCCTGGAGTAGGCTGGGTATTATGGCGTGATAAGAAATATCTACCAGAGGAGTTAATTTTTAAAGTAAGCTATCTTGGAGGAGAATTACCAACCATGGCTATTAACTTTTCTCATAGCGCGGCTCAGCTGATAGGACAATATTATAATTTTGTACGCTATGGTTTTGATGGATACAAAGCTATACATGAAAGAACGCATAAAGTAGCGATGTATTTAGCAAAATCAATTGAAAAAACAGGTTTATTTGAAATTGTAAATGATGGTTCGCAACTTCCAATTGTATGCTATAAATTAAGAGAAGACAGAAATTGTGACTGGGATTTATACGACTTAGCCGATCGTTTATTAATGAAAGGATGGCAAGTGCCAGCCTATCCTTTACCAAAAAACTTAGAGGATAATATTATACAACGGATAGTAATTCGAGCGGATTTTGGAATGAATATGGCATACAATTACGTGCAAGATATGCAAGAAGCTATTGAATTTTTGAATAAGGCACATCTTAAATACCATAATAATCCTAAAAATAAAGTATATGGATTTACGCATTAAAACAATCTCTTTTTTACAAGACAAATCTATTTTCGTTGATTAATAACAAGAGTGAATATATAACAAAAAAGACGAGATTTTTCTCGTCTTTTTTGAGAAGGTTTACATTAAAGCAAAGATAAACTCTGAGTATAGCACAACCATAATAGTAAGTTATTCCGAAAGATATTCTTTCAATCTCTCCATAGCAATCTTAATCACTTCCATTGAAGCTGCATAGGACAAACGGATATAGCCTTCACCGTATTGACCAAAGGCTGAGCCTGGAATGAATGCTACATGTTTTTTCTTTGCAAAATCATATAAAAATTCAAAAGAATTGCTGTTATATTCTGCTGGAATTTTGGCAAAAATATAGAAAGCCCCGTCTGGCTTGATAATTTCAAAGCCAAGCTCAGACATTTTCTCAATAATGTAATCTCGGCGTTTGAGGTATTCGGCTTTCATTAGCTCAGCATCATTTTTTCCTTTACTCAGAGCTTCAACTGCTGCCCATTGCGATTGTGTTGAGGCAGAAGTAACCAGATATTGGTGTGTTTTTACAAGCTGATCAATCAAGTATTTATCTGCAAAAATCAGCCCCATTCGCCACCCCGTCATCGCATGTGATTTTGAAAGACCATTAAGTACAAAAGTTTGATCACGTAAAAAGGTCGAAATAGAAGTATGTACATGTTGGCTGTAGTTAATTTCAGAATAAACTTCGTCAGAAAGGACAAAAATTTCATGTTTTTTGATGATTTCAGCAAGTGTTTTAAGTTGGGCAGGAGTGTAAGTTATGCCCGTTGGATTTGACGGATAATTAAGAATGATAGCCTTGATATTATTGGTTTCGTTCAATACTTGTTCAAGTTTTTCAGGAGTTAAGACAAATTTATCAGTTGTGGTATTAATCTCGACCAATTGACCGCCAGCTAAGCTTACTACAGGTGCATAACCTGGGTAAGCAGGTGCCGGGATTAGAACTTTATCGCCAGGTTCAATAATTGAAAGGAGACAAGTAGCAATCGCCTCTGTGACACCAACTGTGGTCAAAATTTCTGTTTCAGCATCGTAATGCAAATTGTATTTTTCAGCTACAAATTTACTGGCTGCATGACGGAGTTCAATCAGGCCACGCATGCCAGTATAATGACTTTCATCGGCATCAATCGCATCAATTGCAGCTTTTTTGATATGTTCAGGTGTCGGAAAATCTGGTTCACCAAGTGTTAATTTCAAAACATTCGGTATTTTGGAGATTTCCTGATCAAATTCACGAATTTTAGAAATTTCAATTTTTCCAAGATTAGTGTTAAATTTATTTGATAAATCCATACATAGCACCTCCGCAGGTCAATAGTTAAAGTTGGCTTCAAGCAAAAACTCCGTATATTCGTCGTTTTAAATTTGTATTATAGCATTTTATTTTAAAAATTCACAAAACAATGTTGCAAAATATTTTGGAGATTCGGAAGTTTAGATAAAAAATACACCTTGTAAACCTTGATTTAAAGCAGTTTTAAAGAAAAAAATAAGTCAATACCAAAAATTTGAAAAGTTTTCAATTGACAAACAATACTGAAAATATTATAATTGTGAAAAATAAATTAGAGGTAGCAATGCAAATGAGTACTACACGAGAGGAGGCATCCGACGACCGTGTACGAAAGGTAATCATTGCCGAACGTTAGCAACAGAGGTATCTGGCTAGCGTGGGGGTATAGGAAACACCTATACCACTCGGACTTGAATAAGTCTGGCGCTAAGTGATCGAACCGAATAATATAGAATTCTTTTTTAACTCTATTTTCATGACGACATAAAAGGCGCTTGTACTTACAAGTGCCTTTTGTTTTTATATGATGTGAGTTTGCAGGTTGAAGCGCGACAACGATAGAATAATGTTTTAGCGAGTCAACGAATAAGAAAAACTCTGCTTCTTACATCGAAACTCATTATATCAGTGGTCAAAGGGCACTGGAGACAGAGTTAAAGATTGAGATGGGAAAAAATATCATTTGGTAGACTAAAAGTAAAATCTTCCTTCTTTCAGTTACAATTTTTGACAAGCCTCCATAGCATTGAAACTACCGAAATCTTCAGATAAAGATTTGCATAGCAAGTCCACAGGAGCATGAAATGAAAGTACCATTTATTACTAAAGATCAATTAGATAAAATTACTGCAGAATTTCCGACACCATTTCATTTATATGACGAGCACGGAATTCGTGAAAAAGCAAGGGCGCTAAACACAGCATTTTCTTGGAATAAAGGTTTCAAAGAATTCTTTGCGGTGAAAGCTACACCAACGCCTGCAATTTTGAAAATTTTGCAAGAAGAAGGCTGTGGAGCTGATTGCGCGAGCTATGTTGAACTTATACTGGCAAATAAATGTGGTTTTGATAAGTCTGAAATTATGTTTTCATCAAATGACACTCCAGCTGAAGAATTTTTATTAGCCAAAAAGCTAGGGGCTACGATTAATATTGATGCATACAACCATATTGAATTTTTATCCACATTGGCAGGATTTGAATTTCCCGAAACAATGAGCTTACGCTATAACCCTGGTGGAGTTTTTACAATGGGTACCAAAATTATGGATAATCCTGAAGAATCAAAATTCGGAATGACAAAAGCCCAACTGATTCAGGGAATTAAAGATTTGCAAAAGTTGGGTGTGAAGAAATTTGGAATGCATAGCTTTTTGGCTTCAAATACTGTGACAAATGAGTATTATCCAAAATTAGCACAGCAATTATTTGAATTAGCACTTGAAATTCGTGAAAAAACAGGCGTTTCTCTTGATTTTATAAATCTTTCTGGTGGTATCGGCGTTAATTATCGTCCAGATGAAGCTCCTAACGATATTGCTGTCATCGGCGAAGGAGTACATCGTGTTTATGATGAAGTTCTAACTGCCAATGGCCTAGGGGAAGTCAAAATTTATACGGAACTTGGACGCTTTATGTTGGCGCCTCATGGCTTACTGGTCACACGTGTCTTGCATAGAAAGCAAACATATCGGACGTATATTGGTGTGGATGCGAGCGCAGTTAATCTGATGAGACCAGCATTTTATGATGCTTATCATCATATTACTGTTATAGGAAAGGAGGAAGATAAAGTGAAAGAAATTGTTGACGTGACTGGTTCATTATGTGAAAACAATGATAAATTTGCCAGGCAGCGCGAACTTCCTGTGATTGATGAGGGAGACCTATTAGTCATTCATGACACAGGTGCGCATGGTTTTTCGATGGGATATCAGTATAATGCAAAATTACGAAGTGCCGAATTATTGCTTCAGCAAGATGGGAGCACGCGTATGATTCGACGGGCAGAGCGACCTGAAGACTATTTTGCAACATTGGATGGCTTTGAGTTTGAAATCTTACCGGGAATTAGCTGGTGAACGCTTGTAAAAGCTTTTACTTCTAACCACTGATAAAATCATAAATAATATTTGGATACAAATTAAAGGAGTGGAGTAAAAACAAGGCGAAGAGGAGATGATTTTCAAGAGAAAGAAAATTATACGATGAGTAGTTTCCTTTTCTTCTATCGCAACACTCATCAAAGGTTTCTGAAATAAATCTACAGGAGAAAATAATGCTTAAAGGTTCAATTGTGGCGCTCATCACGCCCTTTAATGATGATAATTCTATAAATTTTGAAAAATTAGCTGAGCTGATTGAATTTCAGATTAGCCATGGAAGTGCGGCTATTTCTATTTTAGGCACAACAGGAGAAGCACCGACGATTAGTTTTGAGGAGAAAAAAGCAATCGTTGAGTTTGTAGTTAAACAGGTTGCTGGACGTGTTCATATCAATGTTGGAGCAGGAAGTAATAACACAGCACAAGCAGTGGAATTTGCTCAAGCATTTGAAAAGTTAGGTGCGGATAGTTTGCTTGTGATTACCCCTTATTATAATAAAACTAATGAAACAGGGATGTTAAAGCATTTCACTAAGATTGCGGAGTCTGTCGATATTCCGATTATCATGTACAATGCACCAGGTAGAACAGGAGTGAATCTTTCTGTTGAAGCCGTAGAAGTATTGGCGAAACACCCGAATATTACAGGTTTAAAAGAAGCATCAGGCGATATTGCCTATGTGGAAAAAATTAGCCGCTATCTTTCTAATAATTTTGCATTATATAGTGGTAATGACGATATGATAGTCCCATGCCTGAGTTTAGGCGCTTCGGGTGTAATCAGTGTTTGGGCTAACTTCATGCCAGATGTAGTTAAGGAGTTAATCGAAACTTTTGCGACCAACCCAGCTCATTCTTTGAGTCTGCAACAAAAATATTTGAACTTGATTGACAGCTTATTTATAGAAGCAAATCCAATTCCGGTCAAATTTGTGATGAATCAACTCGGTTATAATGTCGGTTCTGTTCGGTTGCCACTTGACGAGCCATCCGAAACGGCAAAAATTCAACTTCTTAAAGAATTGGAGATTTTATAATGAAAGTTTTACAAATTGGAACAGGTACAATGGGCGGGCTGCTTGCGGCAGAGCTAGAAAAAGAGCATGAATTAACAGTCGTATCCTTAACAAAGGATATTCCAGAAGAAAAATTCGATGTGATCATTGATTTTTCACACCCTGAGAATCTCAATAGTCTTGCTAAATATCTAGAAAAGCATCCAACAGCCACAGTTATTGCCACAACAGGCTTTGACGACATACAAAAGGTAACAATTGATCACCTTTCTGAAAAAATGCCTGTATTATTTAGTGGCAATTTTAGTATTGGAGTTATCTTGATGAATCGTTTAGTCAAAGAAATGACCTATATTTTATCGGACAGTTTTGATATTGAAATCATTGAAAAACATCATAATAAAAAAATAGATGCACCATCTGGTACGGCAAAGATGTTGCTTGACAGTATCAATGAAACATTGGACTATAAAGTTGTTCATGGACGTTCAGGTATAAAGCCACGTGAGAAGAAAGAGATTGGAGTACATGCTGTTCGAGGGGGGACAATCGTTGGTGAACATGAAGTAATATTTGCAGGAAGGGACGAACTTCTTACGATTAAGCATGAAGCTCTTTCGAAAATGATTTTTGTAAAAGGGGCGATCACAGGGATGAATTGGCTTATTCATCAAGAAAGTGGGATGTATTCAATGGAGGAAGTTCTTTTTGGAAAAGACGGAGTGAATTAAGTCCTATTTTTATAGAAGAGAAACAATAAAATAAATTTTGGATATTCCTTAAAAAACTTAGTTTTTATAGGATTACACACAAGAAGGAGATTTATGGAAGCACAAAAAATTTCGGCTCAAGAAATTATTCAATATATTGGAAATGCTGAGAAAAAAACAACAGTTAAAGTAACTTTTGAAGGTCAATTGACAGGTCAAATACCAAAAGAAATCATCAAAATCAGCAATACTTTGTTTGGGGATTGGAGTTTGATTCAACCGCTTTTGGCTGATATGACTGAAAATAAAGACTATATTGTGGAGCTTGATAGCCGCAATTCAGCTGTGCCCTTGCTTGATATTCGCGATGTCAATGGACGTATCGAGCCAGGTGCAATTATCCGTGAACATGTCGTAATTGGTGATCATGCAGTAATCATGATGGGAGCAATTATTAATATAGGTGCTGAAATTGGGGCTGGTACAATGATTGATATGGGTGCTGTTCTAGGAGGACGTGCAACAGTTGGTAAAAATTCCCATATTGGTGCAGGCGCAGTACTTGCTGGTGTAATTGAACCAGCTTCATCTGTGCCTGTGCGTATTGGGGATAATGTACTTGTGGGTGCAAATGCAGTGGTTATTGAAGGTGTACAAGTCGGTTCAGGTTCAGTTGTTGCGGCCGGTGCTATTGTGACACAAGATGTTCCTGAAAATGTAGTTGTTGCTGGTGTGCCAGCCCGTATTATCAAGAAAATTGATGCCCAAACGCAGCAAAAAACTGCACTGGAAGAAGCGTTGAGAAATTTGTAAAATTGCCATAAGGATAGACTATTTATCAACATACATGATGCTTCGTACGCTATTAATAAATGGAGTATATCGTCCATGCACTTCAAATAGCGCCAAAGTTATTTAACTTTAGAGTGTACGAACTTTATCTTCGAGTATCTTATATCCAAAGAAGAAAGGATAAAAATGAAAAAATATAATATATGTGTTGTGGGTGCAACTGGACTTGTTGGTCGTACTTTTCTCGATATTTTAGAACAAAGAAATTTCCCAATTAAAAATTTGAAATTATTAGCCTCAAGTCGTTCAGCAGGTTCAGTTTTGTCTTTTGCGGGTCAAGAATACGTAGTTGAAGAATTAACGGCTGATTCATTTAATGGTTATGATATTGCCCTTTTTAGTGCTGGCGGAGATACTTCTGAACATTTTGCCCCAATTGCACGAGAAAAAGGGTTGGTTGTCATTGATAACTCATCAGTTTGGCGTGAAAAACCTGAAATTGGCCTGGTTGTCCCAGAAATTAACATCCAAGATACGCAAATGAATAAAATCATTGCCAATCCTAACTGTTCAACGATTCAATCTGTTTTACCGCTTTATGCTTTGGAGAAAGCCTTTGGTATTTTACAAGTGAACTATACAACTTTCCAAGCAGTAAGTGGAAGCGGACAGAGAGGTCGTGACGATTTACTTCGGACACGTCAAGGCAAAGCACCAGAATTTTATCCATATAATATCTCTGAAACAGCCCTTCCTGAAATTGATGTTTTCTTTGAAAATGGATATACCAAAGAAGAGATGAAAATGGTCAATGAAACACGTAAAATCTTACATAAGCCAGAGTTGGCTGTTTCAGCAACTTGTGTACGTGTTCCAGTAATAAACAGTCACGGTGTGAGTATCCAGGTAATATTGGATCAGCCTTTCACGCTTAGCGAAGTTCGTGAGGTTTTTTCAAACCAAGAAGGTATAACTCTTATCGATAACCCTAAAAATCATGAATATCCAGTTTCAACAATCGCAAATGGTAATGATAATGTTTATGTTGGACGTATTCGTGAAGATTTGGCGCAAGCAAACAGTTTACTCTTTTACTGTGTAGCTGATAATATCCGTAAAGGCGCAGCATTAAATGCAATTCAAATTGCGGAACATATGATCCAGGAGAATTTAATTTGACATTAACTATTGCAAAATTTGGCGGTTCATCCTTATCTACAGAAAGCCAATTTCAAAAAGTAAAAAATATTGTCAGCCAAGATGAAACGAAAAAAATTGTCGTTGTTTCAGCGATTGGACGTAAAAATCCATCTGATGATAAGGTTACCGACTTGCTCTATCTCATTGCGGCTCATGTGAAACACGGTGTTTCTTACCAAGCACTTTGGGATAATTTAGTCACTCGATTTGTTGCAGTCAAAGAAGAATTGCAGCTTAAATACGACATCTTATCACATTTAGAGGAACTTAAATGTGAGCTGGATTCGGGTCAATTTACAGAGGACTATCTGGTGAGTCGTGGCGAGTATTTTACAGCACATCTAATGGCGGAATATCTGGGCTATCAATTTATTGATGCTGCTGAAGTAATTTCCTTTTCAGGTAACGGTCGTATCAATTTGGAAATGACAAAACGTTTGTTGCAGGAACAATTCTCTGGAATTGAGAGAATTGTTCTCCCAGGATTTTACGGTGCTTTCCAAAATGGAAAAATCAAACTTTTGAGTCGTGGTGGTTCAGATATTTCAGGAGCAATTCTGGCAAGCTGTTTAGGTGCTGATAAATATGAAAACTGGACAGATGTATCAGGTGTAATGATGGCAGATCCGCGCATTATTAACAATCCAGCAACAATCAGTGAATTGACTTATGAAGAGTTGAGTGAATTGTCTTATATGGGGGCGAGTGTGCTGCATGCTGAGACGATTTATCCGATTCGTGAACTCAATATTCCTTTGCATATTAAAAATACGAATGCTCCAGACGCCGAAGGCACTTTGATTTTGGCAGAACACCGTACGCATACGACACAAGTTTCAGGAATTTCAGGCAGAAAAAACTATGTTTCGATTAATATTGTCAAAAATCAAATGGCAACAGAGGTTGGTTTTTTACAACGTACTTTGAAAATTTTTGATGATTATCATTTGAATATTGAACATCTCCCTACAGGTATCAATCAAATCGGAGTTATCGTCGAAATGGTTGAAGTAGAAGAGATTTTGCTTGATTTACTGGACCGCCTAAAAAAAGATTTGAAAGCAGATGATGTCACAGTCAAAGAAAATATTTCGCTTTTGACAGTTGTAGGTGAAGAAATTATACGCTCAGCAAAAGTTACGAACAAAATTTTTACAGCACTTGCTAAAGAAGATATTGATATTGAGCTTATTACACAAAGCCCGCGTGGAATCAATATCATTATCGGTGTTGCCAATAAGCATTATCAAAGGGCTTTAGTCGCCTTATATGAAGAATTGACAACCTAAAGGACTTAATAAGGAGGTGTAGAGTGCCTTTTACAAATGAAGAATTGCTTCAAATACGTCGGGAATTGCATGAAATTCCTGAGCTTGGTATGGCAGAATTTGAAACACAGGCTTATCTATTAGATAAAATAAAGCAAATGATACAAACAGTTAAGCATGTCAAAATTCGAACTTGGAAGACAGCCGTTCTAGTCAAAATAACAGGATTTGACTCAGACAAAATTATAGGCTGGCGTGCAGATATGGACGGGCTTCCAGTTAATGAAGAAACAAATTTAGAATGCAGTTCAAAGCACCAAGGAAGAATGCACGCTTGTGGACATGATATACACATGGCTGTAGCACTTGGTTTATTAAAAATTGCTATTGAAACGCCAAGTAAAAATGACCGTCTTTTTCTTTTTCAGCCCGCTGAAGAAAATCTCTCAGGCGCAAAACTTTTATATGAAGCAAACGTTTTTGAGGATTGGTTACCGGATGAGTTTTATGCACTTCATGTTCATCCAGAACTACCTGCCGGACAACTAGCAACGAATAATCACACTTTATTTGCAGGAACTTGCGAGGTTAGTATTAAGTTTACTGGAAAAGGAGGCCACGCAGCGTTCCCCCAGAATAGTAATGATATGGTAGTTGCTGTGAGTCATTTTGTAACGCAAGTGCAGACAATTATCTCTCGAAATGTTGGGCCAATGGAAAATGCTGTTGTGACTTTTGGCAAGATGCGTGCTGGAATGACTAATAACGTGATTGCCAAAGAAGCGGAAGTTCACGGAACAATTCGTACCTTGACGAAGGAAATGAACGAACTAACACAAAAACGTATCACACAAATCGCTGAAGGTATTGCGCAATCCTTTGACTGCCAAGCGGAAATTATACTAAAACAAGGAGGTTATCTCCCTGTTATTAATAATAAAAATCTTGCAGACCAACTGATGACTTTTCTGAAAGAAAAGCCAACAGTTAATTTTTCAGAAATTTCCCCCTTGATGACAGGGGAGGACTTTGGATACTTATTAGATAAAGTACCTGGTGTGATGCTCTGGCTCGGTGTTCAATCAGATTATCCCTTACATCACGAAAAGATGTCTCCAAAAGAAGCAGCTATAATGCCTGCAGTGGAAGCGCTCAGTGCCTGGCTAGCTACTCGATAAATTTCTTTACAACTGTTGGTATTAAACCGGCAGTTTTTTTGATGGTAGTTTATAGTATCGATGGATTCTTAATACTTTTAGTATTAGGAATGAGTAAAACAGAAATATTGAAGCAGAAGGTATTTCAAACTTTTATTTGATAAAGGTTTCTACCGTTGGAAACAAAATTTATGAAATAAAAAAGTCAAATGCTTCATATAAGGAAATTATTTTAGAATAGGTGGGCCTGTATCGGTACCAGTATTTGATGAATTTTTAAAAATAAAAGACGAGGAAAAATACAGATAAAAATGATATAATAAGTATGTTTTTTATTCTGCACTTTTTCCAAAAGAAAAGGCAGAGATATAAAAGTTGAAGATATAAAAGTAGGAACTTTATAGTCATAAACTCGATAAATAACTTTCTATCTTTTAAATATTATGGAAAAGAAACTGGGTGAGATAAGCAATTCACTTGCCATTGTATGCGCCACTCTCATATTTCATTATTAGCAGAAATGGGAATAAACCAAAAAGTGGGCAGAAATGAATGAAAAATAGTGATAATTAATGATATTATTATCGAAAATAAAATAATAGTATCACTGAAAAATGCTATTAAATAAGGCTTTTAAGCCATTTTTATAAAGGGGAAAGAAAATTGGCACAATTGTACTTCAAATATGGCAGTATGAATTCAGGTAAAAGTATCGAAATCTTGAAAGTTGCCCATAATTATGAAGAACAGGGAAAACCTGTTTTGATTATGACTTCTAGTTTAGATACACGTGCCGGTGTTGGTATAGTCGCCAGTCGTATTGGTATGAGTAGCGAAGCTGTAGCGATTGACGAGACCATGAATGTCTATGAATATATCGAAAGCTTGCCGATAAGGCCTTTTTGTGTGCTGATTGATGAAGCACAATTTCTTAATAAACAAAATATTTATGACCTGGCACGCGTGGTCGATGATTTAAATGTCCCTGTGATGGCTTTTGGCTTAAAAAATGATTTCAGAAATGAACTTTTTGAAGGCTCAAAATACTTATTGCTTCTGGCTGATAAAATCGAAGAAATTAAAACGATTTGCTGGTATTGCAGTAAAAAAGCAACGATGGTTTTACGCATGGTTGAAGGCGAACCTGTCTATGAAGGCGAGCAACTTCAGATTGGTGGTAATGAGAGTTACATTCCAGTGTGCCGTAAGCACTATTTTCACCCTTTGAAAAAGATGGATAGTAATCGTATAAAAGAAGAGATATAAAAAGAAGTAAGGAAAAATAAAAAATGTTTGATCAACTTGAAACGATGGTAGGACGATATGAGGAGCTGGGCGAATTACTCAGTGATCCACAGGTTGTCAATGATACAAAGCGCTTTATGGAACTTTCACGTGAAGAAGCGAATCTGCGAGATACTGTAGCTACTTATAATGAATATAAAAAAGTGCTTGAAACTATTTCAGACAGTGAAGAAATGCTTGGTGAAGGTGGCCTTGATGAGGACATGAAAGAAATGCTCAAAGAGGAGCTTTCAGAAGCAAAAGCAGCTAAAGAAGAACTGGAAGAAAAGATTAAAATTCTCTTGCTTCCTAGAGACCCAAATGATGATAAAAATATTATCTTGGAAATTCGTGGTGCAGCAGGTGGTGATGAAGCAGCTCTTTTCGCTGGCGATTTGCTAAATATGTACCAACATTATGCAGAGTCACAAGGTTGGAAATTTGAAATCATGGAAGCCAGTGTGACAAGCATTGGGGGTTATAAAGAAGTTTCAGCTCTTGTTTCGGGAACTTCTGTTTACAGCAAACTAAAATATGAATCTGGCGCTCACCGCGTCCAGCGCGTGCCATCAACAGAAACACAAGGTCGTGTACATACTTCAACAGCAACAGTTCTTGTCATGCCTGAAGTTGAAGAATTCGAGATGAAAATTGAGCAAAAAGATCTCCGTGTTGATATCTACCATGCCTCAGGTGCTGGTGGACAAAATGTCAACAAAGTTGCGACAGCTGTACGTATGGTTCACTTGCCTACAGGTATCAAAGTTGAAATGCAAGAAGAACGTACACAACAAAAAAACCGTGACAAAGCCATCAAATTGCTTAATACGAAAGTATTTGACTACTATCAACAAATCGAGATGGATAAGCAAAATGCCGAACGTAAGTCCACTGTCGGAACAGGTGATCGCTCAGAACGTATCCGTACTTACAATTTCCCCCAAAACCGTGTGACAGATCACCGTATCGGACTAACTTTACAAAAATTGGATACCATCCTTTCAGGTAAAATGGATGAAGTCATTGATGCACTTGTGGTTTATGATCAAACGGAAAAATTGGCGGAGCTTAACAAGTAATGACCGAATTTCAATTTGAAGGATTTAGTATTCGGCTGCGCGCAGAAGAGCAAAGATGTATGGAAACGGCAAAGAGAGTGAAGGACGTTGAGACAAAAGTCCTTGTTTTTGAAGTTAGTAACCAAGAAACGCACTTTGATTTGCTCTATTGCCAAGCAATTAACCAAGATTATTGGATCACCATTGAAAATGTTGAGAGTCCTTCAAAGCATCTTCAGAGATTGGATAGGCGTGTACGGATGAGCATTGACTTTTATAAGGACAATGCTTATTGTCGTCTTTGGCAAGAGCTCAAAGAAGGAGACAATTGGAGCAAACGTAAAAAAGTTCTTTCTCTTACAGAATTTGGCAAATACAGCAGTCAATCAGTGACGGAAATTATGAAAAGATTTGATGCACTGGCTCTAGGAAGATTGGAAAATATTGTCAATGAGAAAAATAGGACACGTAATGAAAATGGTGTCCTTTTTGAAAAAGATAATCTGAAAATCCCCATCATCATTTATTTATTGGGGCGTGTTTTCCCTCTCCTTTAAAATGAGAGGAAAGTGAGGAAAGAAAGAATGTTATGGATTGAGGCAGTGCGCCAATTATCTCAAGATTTGGAAGAGCCTTTTGCTCTGGAATTCGTCTGGAGAAATTTACACGAGATTACAAAATTACAGTGGTTAAATTTACAAAGAGAAACGATTTCAGATACGGATTTAGCTGCACTTACATCTGTCGCGCAGCGTTTAAAAAATAATGAACCGCCACAATATATTGTAGGATGGGCTGAATTCTGTGATTTGAAACTTGCGGTGGATGAGCGCGTTCTGATTCCACGTCCAGAAACAGAAGAGCTGGTGCAGATGATTCTCGCTGAAAATGAGCAAGATAAACGCGCGGTTTTAGATATTGGTACAGGATCGGGAGCTATTGCTCTAGCGCTCGCTCAGAAAAGAAAACAGTGGGACATTACTGCATCGGATCTTTCAGAAAAAGCACTTGAACTTGCTCAATTGAATGCAAAAACACATCAACTTTCTCTTAATTTCATTCTCTCTGATGTCTTTGAAAATATCCCAGGTCAGTACGATATTATTGTGTCCAACCCTCCCTATATTGCCTTTGATGAAACATATGAAATGGATCAATCCGTCATTCGCTTTGAACCGGATAGTGCACTCTTCGCTGAAAAGCAAGGACTGGCAATTTATCAGAAAATTGCTGAAGCAGCTCACCAATTTTTAAAGCCACAAGGAAAAATATATTTAGAAATTGGATATAAACAAGGTCAAGCAGTGAAAGACTTGTTTGAGAAGGCTTTTCCTGCTAAAAAAGTATGTGTGCACCGTGATATTTTTGAAAAAGATCGTATGATAAGTGTGACATAGATGGAAATAAAACGTATAGAAGTAAAGAAAGAGAGCTATCTCCCTTTACTTCTTTTAGCTGATGATCACGAGCATATTATGAGCTATCTTGCAAAAGGTGAACTTTTTGTGCTGATGGATCAGTCCGAAGTCAGGGCAGTATGTGTAGTTAGCCCGACTCTCGAAATTGAAAATCTAGCTGTAGCTACAGAAGCACAAGGACAAGGCTATGGGAGAGCGCTTCTAAAACACCTTTTTGAAACGTACAAGGGCCAAGGTGTCATGACCGTTGGGACAGACGATATATCGGGGAATGTTCTTTTCTATGAAGCTTGTGGTTTTGAATTTACTCATAAGATAGAAAATTATTTTATTGACCATTATAGTTTTCCGATTTACGAAGATGGAAAACGACTTAAAGATAAATGCTACTTAAGAAAGGAGCTATAAAATGACAGTTGAAAAAGCAATATCAGCTTTAAAAGCAGGAGAATTGGCAGTACTACCGACAGAAACAGTTTACGGCATTTTTGCGGATGCAACCAACGAAGCAGCGGTGCAAAAACTTTATGCTGTAAAAGGACGTCCTGTTGAAAAAGCGTTGAATATGAACGTAGCAGATTACGACACAATTTTAAAATTTTCAGTGCATCAACCTGCTTACCTTGAAAAACTCGTGAAAAATTTTCTACCTGGACCCTTGACAATTATTTTAGAAGCAAGTCCGGAAGTTCCCGAGTGGATACATGTAGGGAAAACTACTGTTGGATTCCGAATGCCTTCAATTCCAGCCACACAAGAAGTAATTAAAGCTTTAGGGGTTTTAGTTGGTCCATCTGCTAATCTTACGGGCTCACCAAGTCCACGTTTCTATGAGGATTTAACATCTGCTATCCTTGATAAAGCAGCTGTTGCACTTCAAGATGACAGTATTTATGGTTTAGATACAACGATTTTGGATCTCTCTGGTGAAAAGCCCAAAATTTTACGTCAAGGGGCAATTACAGCGCAAGAACTTCTTGATGCGGTTCCAGAATTATCTGAAATTGTCTGAACAAATAATTTGGTTCGGCACTTTGCTTTAGATATAATGGAAGATGTACAAAAGCTACCCACGCAAAAAGAGAAGTGCTTGAGGTAAGCATCGTATAAGGCAAAGGAGACATACATGGAAATTTATAATTTTGAAGCGTTTGATCCAGAACTTTGGGCTGCTATTCATGCCGAAGAAGTTCGACAACAAGAAACAATTGAGTTAATTGCCTCAGAAAATATCGTATCCCCAGCGGTACGTGCAGCTCAGGGTTCTGTCTTAACAAATAAATACGCAGAAGGTTATCCGGAAAAGCGTTATTACGGCGGGACAGAAGCTGTAGATGTGGTGGAAAACTTGGCCATCGAGCGCGCCAAAGAACTCTTCCATGCAGACTTTGCTAATGTGCAGCCACATTCTGGATCACAAGCCAATGCAGCAGCTTACATGGCACTGATTGAGCCCGGAGATACTGTACTAGGTATGGACTTGAATTCTGGTGGTCATTTGACTCATGGTTCTCAAGTTAACTTCTCAGGCAAGATGTATAATTTTGTTTCTTACGGTCTTAATCCAGAAACAGAGTTGCTTGATTTTGACGAAATTGCAGAACAAGCTGAAAAGCATCGCCCAGCACTTATTGTTGCTGGAGCATCAGCTTATTCGCGTATTATTGATTTTTCAAAATTCCGTGAGATTGCAGATCGTGTTGGTGCAAAATTGATGGTAGACATGGCTCATATTGCTGGTCTTGTGGCTACAGGTCACCATCCAAGTCCTTTCCCTTATGCAGATGTAGTAACTTCTACAACACATAAAACATTACGTGGTCCACGTGGTGGTCTCATTTTGACAAATGATGCGGAGCTAGCTAAAAAAATCAATAGTGCTATCTTCCCAGGTTTACAAGGCGGTCCTTTAGAGCATGTCATTGCTGCTAAAGCAGTTGCTTTTAAAGAAGCCTTGTCACCAGATTTTTCAATCTATATTGATCAAGTAGTGAAAAATACAGCAGCTATGGCTGATGAATTTAGCAGAGCCGGTTTACACGTTATCTCAGATGGTACAGACAACCATCTATTCCTCGTCAAAGTAACAGAGCTTGGCATTAACGGTAAAGAAGCACAAAATCTCCTTGATACAGTTAACATCACTCTCAATAAAAACTCTGTTCCTGGTGAGGAACTTAGTCCTTTTAAAACAAGTGGTGTGCGTATAGGTGCAGCGGCAATCACTAGCCGCGGTATGAAAGAAGAAGAAAGTCGTAAGATTGCACAAGCAATTATTAAAGCATTATCAAATAAAGATGATGAATTTGCACTTCAAGAGGTTCGCCAATTTGCATTAGATTTGACAAAAGGGTTTCCTTTAGTCTAGAATATAAGTACGACTTTTTTAACAAAATTTCCACCACCGAATAAAAATGAACAGTGATAAGTAAATAAAGGTGGAAATGCTAGAGAAGTTTTTAACATGAGATGGCATATAATAACAACTGGAATTGAGACATGAGCCGTCGAAAAAATGATTAGGAATAGATAAATGTTGAAAATTTTGAAGCTATTCATCAAGCTTGCGCTACTGGCAGCAGTGGTCGGAGCAGGTTTTTACGTGCACAGAACTTATAGAAACGTAAAAAATGTGATGCAATATGAAAAATCGGTTGATGCAACCTTGAAGGCTCAAGGCTTAGAGGGCGATACAAAGCTTGCATTGGCTATTATTTATACAGAGACAAAAGGAAATGCTGCGGATGTTATGCAGTCAAGCGAAAGTTTGAATGGCAATCAAAATAGTATTTCAGATGAAGATAAAAGTATTGCGCAAGGTGTTTCCAATCTTTGTAAAGTTTTAGAGTACGCTGAAGATAAAAAAGTTGATATTTGGACAGGAGTTCAAGCATATAACTTTGGTCAAGCATATATAGATTATGTTGCGAAAAACGGTGGAAAAAATAATTTGGAACTGGCTGAAAAGTATTCACGTACAGTTGTAGCACCTAGCTTGGGAAACACCACGAGTGCAACCTATTACCATGTAACGGTCGATTCTTTAATGAATAGCGGAGGGAAACTCTACGTTAACGGGGGAAATATGTACTATGCCAATGAAGTCAAGTGGCATTTGATGCTTCTTAATCTTTTTAACTGGTAAAACAAAAAAAGGCCTGTTTAAGACAGTCTTTTTTTGGTTGTTCATTAATATTTAATATCGAAATTTTTAAAGTCCGGGAATTCGTCTGGGTAGGTTTCGAGTTTTGTGACTGAAGCAAAAGGAGTGGGGCCTTTCCGAAGTTTATCTTCGAAGTCTGACAAAGCTTTCTGACTATCAGACTGGACATAAAGCCCCACAGTGCCATCAGAATTATTCCACACGCGTCCTTTGAGTTTGAGTTGCTGTGCGATTTGGACTGTACCATAACGGAAACCAACACCTTGTACCTGTCCGTGAGCAATCATTTTAACCTTATACATACTTACACCTCCTTATAGGAAAATAAAAATCTTCATGTATTCTATGTTATAATTATAGCAAATGGAAATTATTACAGCAAAAGACAATAAAAAAATAAAAGAAGCACGTAAGCTGCTGACAAAGAAAAAATATCGCAAAAATTCTTATCTTATTGAAGGCTTTCATTTGCTAGAAGAAGCTGTCAATTCGGGAGCGAAAATTTTACAAATCTTTGTGGAAGAAAACAAATATCACCAAGTTGCACATCTGGAAGAAGTTATCGCAGTGAGTTCAGAAGTTCTTAAAAGCCTATCGGATGCTGGAACACCGCAAGGTGTTGTCGCTGAGGTAGCTTTCGAAGAAGTGAAAGTTGAGTTGAAGAACGGTAAGTACTTAGTACTTGAAAATGTCCAAGATCCTGGCAATGTCGGGACGATGATTCGGACAGCTGATGCTGCAGGATTTTCAGCAGTACTTTGTCTCGGAGATACGGCAGATATTTATGCTCCAAAAGTGATGCGAAGTATGCAAGGGAGTAACTTTCACATTCCTATTTTGTCTGTGGCAGATTTTACGGAATTGCAAAAAGCGCACATTCCTCTTTATGTTACCACTTTATCTAACCAGTCCATCAGTCATAAAGAACTTGTAGCCGAAAAGGATTTTGCCTTAGTTATGGGGAATGAAGGCGCAGGTGTCTCTGCTCAGGCAGTCGCGGCGGCCGATAAACTTGTCCATATAGAGATGCCTGGACGTGCAGAGTCTTTGAATGTCGCCGTTGCGGCGGGAATTTTGATGTTTAGTCTATAAAAAAACTGCTCATGAGCAGTTTTTTCTTTTATTGAACTTTGGACGCTAATGTTTCCGCAAAAGCCTCAAGATTTGTAATATCTTCATCTTCAGCATTCAAGTCAACTTTGACAGATTCTGCCCCTTTTTCAGCTCCAGTAAGTGCAAATTGTTCCTCAAACATGTCGACACAAATACAGAAATCATCATAGAAAGTATCCCCTGAACCACAGACACCGAAAGTTTTTCCAGAAAGATCAACATCTTGCAAGTCTTCATAGAAATCTACGATTTCATCTGGCAATTCACCATCACCATAAGTATAAGTGGCAACGATACAGAGATCGGCATCTTCGAATTCGTCAGCGTCAACTGAAGTACATTCGTCCAAATCTACATCAAGACCTAAATCTTCCAATTTATCAGCGACAATTTCCGCGATTTCTTGCGTATTGCCGGTCATACTTGCATAAACTACTTTTGCTAAAGCCATTTTTTGCTCCCTTGTGAAATTTATATAACAAAATTATATCAAGAAATTCCAGAAAAATCAGCTCCTGTGCATTTTTCGGGGCTTTCTACCACAGTATTTTTATGATAAAATAGGATTATCATTGCGATTAAAGAAATATTTAGAAGAAGGTAAAAATAGTGATTACATTAAAATCTCAACGTGAAATAGATCAAATGGATCGTGCCGGCTCTTTGTTGGCAAGTATCCACATCGGTTTGCGTGATTTGATAAAACCAGGTATCGACATGTGGGAAATTGAAGAGTATGTACGAAAAGTATGTAAAGAAAATAATACTCTTCCTCTCCAAATTGGTGTAGATGGTTCAATTATGGATTATCCTTATGCCACATGTTGTTCATTGAACGATGAGGTTGCGCATAGTTTCCCTCGTCACATGAAATTAAAAGATGGCGATCTTATCAAAGTAGATATGGTTTTGGGCATGGTTGAAGATGGTTCTGTCGATGTTTCAAAACTTGATTTTGATAATGTTCCTGAGATGAAGAAATATACCGAGGGTTTCAGCGGAGCTATTGCAGATAGCTGCTGGGCTTATGCTGTAGGCACACCATCAGAAGAAGTTAAAAATCTTATGGATGTGACACGTGAGTGTCTCTATCTTGGAATCGAACAAGCTGTCGTTGGTAACCGTATCGGGGACATTGGAGCAGCTATTCAAGAACATGCAGAAAGTCGTGGTTATGGCGTAGTTCGTGACCTTGTCGGACATGGCATGGGCCCAACCTTCCACGAAGATCCACTTGTGCCTCATTACGGAAAAGCTGGACGTGGTTTACGTTTGCGTGAGGGTATGGTTTTGACCATTGAACCAATGATTTCGACAGGAACTTGGGAAATTGATACGGATATGGAAACAGGCTGGATGCATAAGACATTGGATGGTGGTTTATCATGTCAATATGAACATCAGTTTGTCATTACCAAAGATGGCCCAGTAATTTTGACAAGCCAAGGAGAAGAAGGCACTTACTAATAAGTTTCTCCTATTTATTAAGACGTAAAAATGAAAGGAGGAGAAGACCAGATGAAAGCTCTTTTTCAACGTGTGTCGTCTTGGCAAACTTTGAAGGACTTTATGAACTTTTATAAAAGTTCAGAGATGTCCTTATCAAGTATTGCTGTGGCTTATTACTTGCTTTTATCCATTTTCCCGCTACTTTTGATTTTTGCCAACATTCTCCCCTTCTTAAATCTTGATATTGATATGATTTTGGATGTGCTTCATGATCAGATTCCGGAGCAGATTTATGATATGAGTGTTGGATTTATCCGAAATGTCTTGGAAAATCCCAATACAGGATTACTTTCGATTTCCGTTTTGGCTGGCTTCTGGACATTTTCCCGTGCACTTGCGACCTTACAGATGGCTATGAATAAAGCTTATGAGGTTTCAGAACATCGAGACTTCATTCTCAGCCGAATTATTGGTTTAGTTGTTGGCTTGGGGCTCATGGTTATGCTCTCTTTAACTATTTTAATTTCAACATTTGGTCAGGTGATTTTAACCTATGTGCATGAGAACCTCTTTGCCTTTGATGATCGACTGTACCGGACTTTGCAAACAGCTACCTTACCAGTTGTCATCATTGTGGTGCTTATTTCTTTGATTTTACTGTACTTTGTCTTACCCAATGTCAAAATACATAAACTCCGCTATATTATGCCGGGGACCATTTTCTCTACCTTGGTCCTTGTGGCACTGCCTCATTTTTTTGGGGCCTATTTAAGTCGAGCTTTAGGGCAAATGCGTGACTTTAAACTGGTTGGTTCCTTGCTTATTTTTGGTTTAATGATTTGGTTTATTTTTATTGCTAAAGTTATTATCATCGGAGCAGTATTCAATGCTACTTATCAGAAAAAGTCCTTTGGTCAAATCGAAACCCGACGTGGTGAGATTGTTGCATTTATTAAAGAAATTAGAAAATAAAAAAAACGCTCTGTTTTGGCAGACGTTTTTTTATTATACATTTATACTTTCGCTTTTTTACGGAAAACAATAAATTTAGAATAGAAGTAGTTCAAGACGATATTCAATACTTGGATTGCCAGTGAAAGGGCAAGAACGACTACTGGTTTTTTCAAGTGCAAGAGATCCATCAAAATTTCTGGATGACTATCAATAAACCACCACTTCAGAACGATGGCCAAAAGCATGAAGAATAAACGTCCGGCAGCAAAGTTAAGGAAATCACGGAAAATGTGCGTAGATTTATGCTTGAAAACCCAAATTTTATTGGTAAAGAAAGCGAAGATAATACTAACAATTTGTCCGATAGCCTCTGAAATCGCCCCAGCGTTTATTCCGGGGTGATTAAGCAGGTAAAAGCTTGACTGCATAAAGACGTAATAGACAAGGGTCGTCAAGACGCCGAAGACGAGATAAGTGAAAGCTTCAGTCTTAGCAAAGTTTTTAATTTTTTCCATAGCACCTCATTTTACCAAATTTGTAGTTTTTTTGCTAGATGATATAGGAGAATAAGCTTCAGTTGCCTTAGATTTTTAAGGCTTTAATCTTATTAACTTTTAGTTTATCTCCGTTTGTGGTAAAAGACCAGCGTTGCTTGAAGGCATCACGTGTCATATTGTTCCCTTTAATGATATGCTGTGTATTGAGTTCAATAAGAAAATCAATAGCTACAAATGAAATATCTATTTCAAACTGAGAGCTATCTTTTTGCTTTAACCCGCTTTAAAATTTAGTTGGATGTAAGTGGGATTTAATTAATGATAGTTGATTTATTGTTTGTAGTACGTGTAGCTATTTTTTCACGTAAACTATCAATCTTATCTTGAGGTTGCTCCACCCAATCGGTCACCTCAGCAATTATTTTTAGTGGTGCAGTAGAGCGATAAGAACGAGTTGGGTTACCAGGGAATTTTTTATCGGTCACGTTGGGATCATTTTCATAAGGACCTGTTGGTTCCACCAGGTAGACATGCGGTACCTCAGCTTTTCCAGCAGCGGTTTGTGCAGCAAAGCCAGCGCCATCTTTTAATGCTGTAAAATAGATATGATTCATAGTCACACGTGAGTCATAATTAGAGGCAAAACCCGCCCTTAAATAATCCCCTATTTTAAGTTTGGCTTTCGTCCCATGGTAGAAAGGACCTTCATCATGTACTTTTTCCATTAAGTAATCTTCTTTCTAAAGTTAATCTCAAAGCTGCTGATGTGCTATGATCATAATGTATTATACAGTATCCCCAAACTTTTTTCTATCAGGAAGCGAAGGAAAAAACTATTGTAAAGAAAGTTACGTTGTGATGGAAATTTCGTTTAGCATATTTGACCTCAGTTCTTGGGTATGATATAGTTAATCTATGTTAAAATCACGATTTTACTCTTTTATACTTGGAACAATCATTGAAGCATGGATTTTTTCCATCGCCTTTTTCCAGGCCCAATGGTTTTGGTTCTTTATCGCAAGCTTCCTTTTAGGTCGCAGAATTTACGTGGCTTATAAAGTAGACAAGTTTGTAAAACTCAGCAAAATCAAATAATGGATAACATCCATTATTTTTTTACTATTTTTAGCTCTAAGATGAACCAGTATGCCAAGTTATACTTTAGCTATCAAACTGGAATAAAATATTACACTTTTCTAGCCTAAGCAAAAAGGATTATTATCTATATTTTGATATAATAAGGGGAGAAAATGACAAGAGGAGACAGATATGACAGTCACAGTGCAAGATCTCATCAAAAAAATCAAGTTTAATGTTATCTACTCGACAGAAACAGCACTTCAAAAAGAAATTACCACCTCAGATATTTTACGCCCCGGTTTGGAAATGTCTGGTTATTTTGAATACTTTACGCCTGAACGGATACAACTTTTCGGGATGAAGGAATGGTCCTACATGATGAACGAGGTAGGCGATGCGCGTTATGATATTCTTAAAAAAGTAATGACAGAGATAACTCCTGTCGTTATCGTGGCACGTAATCTTGAAATTCCGGAAGAGATGGTGAATGCTGCACGTAAGCATGATATTGTCTTATTGCAATCACGTGAGACAACTAGCCGTCTGAACAGTATTCTGACCTCTTACTTAGATGAAGAGTTGGCAGAGCGTGTCAGTGTACACGGTGTGCTGATGGATATTTATGGTGTTGGGGTTTTGATTCAGGGAGCAAGTGGAATCGGGAAATCAGAAACGGCTTTGGACTTGGTGGCGCGTAATCACCGACTTGTAGCTGATGATCGTGTTGATGTTTTCCAAAGAGATGCCTTTACTTTAGCAGGGGAACCTGCGCCAGTCTTGCAAAATTTCTTGGAACTTCGCGGTGTCGGGATTATTGATGTGATGAGCTTGTACGGTGCGCGTGCAGTCAAAGATCAGACGGATATTGATTTAACAATCTATCTTGAGCCTTACGAAGTTGGGGGCGAATTTGACCGTTTGGGCAATGGTGTGAAAAATATTATCCTCGCCGATGTTGAAGTGCCACAAATTAAGATTCCTGTCAAAACAGGGCGTAATGTTTCGACTATCATTGAAGCTGCTGTGATGAACTACCGTGCCAAAGATATGGGCTATGATGCAACAGCGCTTTTTGAAGATCGTTTGACACATTTAATCGAAAACAATAGCTAAGGAGTTAAAGTGAACAATTTTCTATATTTAGCAATGAATAAGATTGCTTTAGAGTTGGGCCCTTTTTCCATTCATTGGTATGCGATTTTTATTGTGACGGGGGCTGCTCTCGGTGTCTGGATAGCGTGTAAGGAAGCACCGCGGCGAGGTTTGACCTCAGATGATGTGATTGACTTTATCTTGTGGGCTTTCCCCGTCGGACTTATCGGTGTCCGGGCCTACTATGTTGCTTTTCAATGGGATTATTATAGCCAACATCCAAGTGAAATTATCGCTCTTTGGGATGGCGGTGGTGCCATTTATGGCGGACTGATTGCAGGAGCAATTGTCCTGTTTGTCTTTTCTTATTATCGGATGATTAATCCTCTGGATTTACTGGATGTGAGTATTCCGGGTGTACTTATTGGCCAAGCTTTTGGACGTTGGGGAAATTTTGTTAATCAGGAAGCCTATGGCGATGCGGTAAACAACTTAAATTATCTGCCGACCTTTATTCGGGAGCAGATGTTTATTGATGGAGCTTATCGAATACCTACTTTCCTCTATGAAAGTATCGGAACCTTTTCGGGTTTCCTCCTCATTATGATTTTCCGTCATCGTATTCCAGGACTCAAGCGTGGGGAAATCTTTGCTTTCTATCTTATCTGGTATGGGGCAGTACGCTTTATTGTGGAAGGCATGCGGACAGACAGTCTGATGTGGGGAGCATTCCGCGTATCACAGGTCTTCTCAGCTTTAATGATTATTGCCGGGATAGCGTTTGTGCTTATCAGACGTTTGAAAAAAATTGATTAAGAAAAGAATGTAAAAGTGTATCTTTTGTAGCAAGGCAAAAGATACATTTTTTTATATTACAAAAAAGTAAGTTCAACTTCAGGATAGTAAGCGTAAAATAGAGGTATTAAGAGGAGAAGAGGAGCGAAAAATGAAACGTACACTTGCACTTGTGACAACTGTTGGACTCATCACATTTGGTATTTTTAATATACTCCATCAGCAAACGAGGACCGTCCGTACCATTCCCTCAGATACTCTCAACATCCACAAAACAACTGTCCCACTGAAAAAGACAAATAAAGATGCGCTTAACATTTATACCCCAAATATAACAAAACGAAGCGTTTCACTAGATAAAGATAAATTGTTTGACGAAAGAGGACAAAAAGAAGCACCTATACAAAAAGCCAAGAATTCCGAAAAATTTTACAGCAAAAGCTACACTTTCATCACTGAGCTTGTCAAAGAAGCTGGCAATCTCTCACATAAACTTTTACGGTAAGGACGAGTTTTTTCTGAGGAAAGAATAAAAAAGGGATAAAGCTAAAAATCCTCCAAAACGCTGGTACGAGCGCCCTAAATACCGAGGTGAAATTTATGTGCCAAATTAGTTTATAAAAAATATTAATTTTGCTATAATAAAGTAAAATTACCGTTTGAATTTAAGCGGTTTCGGAGGTGAAGTATGGGAGAAATTAGTGTACAAAATATAGCCTGGCTGATCATTGCAATTGCTTTTGCAGCTTTGGTTATCTTCTTAATTGTACTTTTAGTTAAAGTTTCAAAAGTTGTTGAGGAAGCCAATCGTACGGTGAAACTCGTTTCTAGTGATGTCGATGTTTTGCTTCACCAAGCGGATGGCTTGATGGCAAAAGCCAATGTTCTTTTAGACGATGTTAATGGAAAAGTTGCAACAATTGACCCTCTCTTCGTTGCAGTAGCAGAGCTTTCAGAGAGCGTTACTGCGGTGAATAAGAGCAGTCGCGACATGGTTGAACGTTTCTCAAGAAAATCGGGAACCGTGGGTCGTTCAGCTTCAACCTTAGTATTGGCTAAAACAGCAAATAAATTTATGAAGAAGAACAAGAAAAAGAAAGTGGAGGATAAATAATATGTCTAAAAAATCAGGATTTTTAGCAGGAGCTTTGATTGGTGCCGCTGCAGCTTTGTTTTTCGCCCCTAAAAAAGGAAGCGAAATGCGTGAAGATGCGAGCAAGATGTACGACGACTTTAAAGATGATCCAGAAGCCGCATTGAACAACTTACGCGATTTTTCGACAGAAAAATTCAATGATATTAAAGAACGCTTTGAATCAGGAGAAATTTCTGCAGACTCAGCAAAAGATTATTTAACAAGCAAACGTGATCTGATTAAAGAAAAAGTTGACTCAGGTGAACTTTCAAAAGACTCTGTTATCGAATTTTTCAATAGTACACGTGATGCGATTGTTGATAAAATCAATCAAGCCAAAGAAGATACCGAAGAACTTTTCGATGAAAACGAATCAGAAATTACTGACGAAGTAGTGGAAAAAACTGCTGAGTTTAAAGAAAAGTTGGATGACAGTGCGGATGCTGTAGCAGATAAGGTTGAAGATGTTAAAGAAGATGCTGCAGAAGTAGTAGAAGATAATGTTGACTTTGGTAAGATTTCTGAAGAAGCTGAAGAGCTTGAAAAAAAAGCTAAAGACCTCTCAGGTACAGAGTGGTAAAAGAGATACTGTCTACGGGCAGTTTTTCTTTTTGTAAAAATGTTACAGTGTTTATTTGAGCTTTTGTAAAGAAATTGCGTTATAATGGTTTTATCAAAAATAAAAAATCGGAGGATTTACAATGACTCAAGCTAATTTTGGCGTAGTCGGTATGGCCGTAATGGGTAAAAACTTAGCCCTCAATGTTGAATCACGTGGATATACGGTTGCCTTATTTAATCGTACGACTGCAAAAACAGAAGAAGTTGTAGCTGAACATCCAGATAAAAATTTTGTCTTGACAAAAACAATCGAAGAATTCGTAGCTGCGATTGAAAAACCACGCCGTATCATGCTTATGGTACAAGCTGGTCCAGCAACTGATGCGACAATTCAAGCACTTTTACCACATTTGGATAAAGGGGACATCTTAATTGATGGTGGAAATACACATTTCCCAGATACAATGCGTCGTAATGCAGAGCTTGCAGACTCAGGCATTAACTTTATCGGTACAGGTGTTTCAGGTGGTGAAAAGGGTGCTCTTGAAGGTCCTTCAATCATGCCTGGCGGACAAAAAGAAGCTTACGATTTGATTGCACCAATCTTTGAACAAATCGCAGGTAAAGCACCTCAAGATGGTAAACCATGTGTGGCTTATATGGGTCCTAATGGTGCAGGTCACTATGTAAAAATGGTCCACAATGGTATCGAGTATGGCGATATGCAACTCATTGCTGAATCTTATGATCTTTTGAAACGTGTACTTGGTCTTGATAATGCTGAAATCCAATCGATCTTTGAAGAATGGAATGAAGGTGAGTTAGACAGCTACCTTATCGAAATCACAAAAGAAGTACTTAAACGTAAAGATGATCAAGGTACAAACGGTTATATCGTGGATAAAATCCTTGATAAAGCCGGTAATAAAGGTACAGGTAAATGGACGTCACAAAGTTCACTTGACTTGGGAGTTCCATTGCCATTGATTACTGAATCCGTGTTTGCCCGTTTCATCTCAACTTATAAAGATGAACGTGTGAAAGCAAGCTCTATCTTATCAGGTCCAGAAGTGAAATTTACAGGCGACAAAGCTGAAATTGTCGAAAAAATCCGTCAAGCGCTCTATTTCTCAAAAATTATGAGCTATGCCCAAGGTTTTGCTCAACTTCGTCAAGCTTCTAAAGAATACGATTGGGATCTTCCTTACGGTACAATCGCTCAAATCTGGCGCGCAGGATGTATCATTCGTGCGGAATTCTTGCAAAACATTACAGATGCTTTTGACAAAGATGCTGACCTTGAAAATCTTCTCTTGGATGAATACTTCATCGATATTACAAAACGTTACCAAGCAGCAGTACGTGATGTTGTAAGCCTTGCTGTTCAAGCCGGTATCCCAGTACCAACATTCACAAGTGCAATCAGCTACTATGATAGCTACCGCTCAGCAAACTTGCCAGCAAACCTTATCCAAGCACAACGTGACTACTTCGGTGCGCACACATACGAACGTACAGACATGGAAGGAATCTTCCACTATGACTGGTATACGGAAGACTAAGAGGGAAAACCTCGCTGAGCTGAAGCTCATGTTTTGAAAGAACAAATCAAAAAACTACCAAGACATTGGTAGTTTTTTGATATTCTTAAGAAAATGATGATTACTTACCACTCAACCCATCGGTAATATGCTCAATATTCCATTGGAGCATATCGTAATAGGTATCACCTTTCTGACCTTCGTCAGCAAGAGAGTCAGTAAAGATTTTTGAGTAGATTTTTACACCAGTTTGTCTAGAGACCGATTCCATCGTTTTTGGTGAAACACTGGTTTCCACAAAGAGTGCTTTGACATTTTTGTCTTTGACAATCGTGTTAATGCGGTTGAGTTGGGCTGGTGTACCTTGGTTATCCGTATTGATTTCCCAGATATATTCAGCTGTCAGACCATATTGTTTTGAGAAATACTTAAATGCACCTTCACTGGTAACCAAGATGCGGTCTTCCTGCGGGATGGTTGCAATCTTAGCTTTTGCTTCTGTGTCCAGTTGTTGCAATTTATCCGTGTATACTTTGAGATTTTTTTGATAATCTTCTTTATTCTGGGGATCTTTCTTTGAAAGCTCTTTTTCGATATTTTGGGCATAGATAATGCCATTTTGAATATTAAGCCAAGCATGCGGATCTTCTTCGCTTTCTTTGCCTTTTTCACTTAAGTGAATGGGAGTAACACCATGACTGACCATAAAGGTTGAATCTTCTTTACGACTATTTTTAATCAGTTTATCAAACCAACCTTTTCCAGTTTCCAAATTGAGGCCATTGTAAAAGACAAGGTCGGCTTTTTCAACAGCTTGAGTATCATTGGGTTTGGGATCGTACTGATGGGGATCAGTGCCACGTGGAACCATGCTATAAACATCAACATGGTCTTTCCCGATATTTTCAGCAATATCGGCAATAATGGAATAAGTGGTTACAACCTTAAGTTTATCTGATGCCTTACTTTCTTCTTTTTTGGGCGAGCATGCTGTAAGAAGTAACAAAAGTGAGGCTAAAATGGTAATTAAAGAGAGTTGTTTGCGGTTCATGATTGAGGTCCTTTCTTAGGATAGCGGATAAATCCGTTGCGAGGGCTGAGGAAGAAGGAGAGAGCAAAGGTGAGTGCCCCAACGATTACAATAGTTGCGCTTGTAGGCAAATCATATTGGAAACTGATAATAACGCCCAAAATACCAAAGAGTACTCCTAAGATAGAAGACAACGCGATCATATGTGGCAATTTATTCACCCACAGATAAGAAATTGATGCAGGTATAATAAGCATCGCAACTACAAGTACAATCCCGACTTGTGATAAAGCAGAAATTGTAAAAAGCGTCAGCAAAATCATCAATAAATAGTGATAAAAAGTATTGTTTAAACCATAGGCTTTAGACATAGTTGGATCAAAGGAAGTAATCAGCAGCTCCTTGAAGAAGAGTTTGACTACCAGAACAACAGCAACCAATAAAGCGAAAGACTGAACAAGTTCGTGTGGTGTAACAGCAAGGATATTTCCAAAAAGTATATGATTAAGATCCGCACCACTTTCAGCTTTTGTAATTAATATGATTCCTAGAGCAAAGAAGCTACTCAGAATAATACCAATCGAAGCATCTGTCTTCAAATTACTATGTTTGATGATAAATTGAATCAGAATTGCACCTAAAATCCCAGATACTGTTGCCCCAATCAAAACATTTATCCCTAGCATATAAGAGATTGCAACACCTGGTAAGACCGCATGAGATAAAGCATCGCCCATAAGAGAAAGACGTCTCAAAACGATAAAGCTCCCTAAAATTCCGGAGATAATCCCTAACAAAATGGAAGCGATAAAAGCACTCAGCATGGTTACAGTAAGACCGGTTACATCTGAAAGAAAAAATAAAATATCCACTGTGACTTAGCCCTCGCTTTCCTTGATGATGATATCGCCTAGGGCTTCACCGTAAGCTTTTTGAAGATTTTCATTAGTGAAACATTGGGCCGTATAATCAGCGCCAATCAGTTTTTTATTAAGAATAATCAGATAATCAAAATACGCTTTAACATTATGAAGATTGTGGTGAACGATGATAATCGTTTTACCGTTCTGTCGTAACTCTTCAAGTATGTTAATAATGATTTTTTCGCTCATCATATCGATACCAACGAAAGGTTCATCTAAAAAGTAGTAGTCAGCTTCTTGCGCCAACGCACGAGCAATGAAAACACGTTGCAATTGTCCACCGGACAAAGCGCTTAGCTGGCGATCTTTAAAATCATCCAACCCAAGTTTATGAAGTGCATGTTCGGCTTTTTGTCTTTCTTTTTTACGGGGCTTTTGAAAGAGTTTTAAGTTTGGATATGTACCTGTCAAAACCGTATCAAAGACCGTGATTGGAAAACTGAGATCAATCTCACTACGTTGTGCAACATAGGCAATCTTTCTCTTGAAATTCTTGAGTGGAGTTTCATTGATGGTAACAGAACCGGATTTGGTTGGGATCATCTCTAAGATACTTTTCATCAAAGTTGACTTGCCCGCACCGTTAGGTCCAATAACTCCTGTACAGGAGCCTTCAGGTATGTGTAGTGAAATATTTTCTAAGGCAAGGTTGCCTTTATACTCGACGGATAAATTTGAAATTTTTAACATTATTTCCCTTGTTTTTAAAGTTCACAGTGAGCTACTGTTGGCGCCCAAGATTTAGTTTGGTGTCGATAGCGTGATTTGAGTTTTGAAAATTTGGGTATATAAAAATAAACTTCATACTGAGGTAGTGTGAAAGGTATGTAGCTTAACATTTCTTTCTATAAATTTTGTTTTCTTCCTGCTCTGTCTTAGCATAAAATGGAAGGGCATAAATTCTAAAAAGTAAAAAGAATTTCTTGTATGAAGTGTTAAATACTATTTTACAGTACATACTAAATAAAGTCAAGTTATTTATAGGGTACCCTATAAAAATTGAAAAAGAAAAACTAAGGTTTTACCTTAGTTTAATTTTTTATATTAAAGACTTTTGAGTTTACCGCGGAATTCATCAATAGATTGGTAGCCTTTTTTGTCCATGATTTCTTGAAGTTCTCTAATGATTCTTGGGAAAATCTCTGGACCTTCTTTGTGGAGGGCGGTCCCAATTTGGAGCAAGCTTGCACCACAGAGAAGATGTTCAAATGCATCTTGTCCTGTTTCGATACCGCCTGTTCCGATGATTTGTATTTCTGGTTTAAGACGCGTGTAGAAGGCACGTACGTTGGCTAAAGCTGTTGGTTTGATGTATTGGCCACCAAGACCACCAAAGCCATTTTTAGGTTTAATTACAACAGCTTCCTCTTCCGTATCGATATAGAGGGCATTACCGACACTATTGACAGAGTTGACGTAAGTGAGGGGAAACTTGTTAAGAATATCAGCCATTTGATCGAAATGTGCCAAGTCAAAATATGGAGGAAGCTTTACACCCAAAGGTTTCTTGAAGAAAGCAAATACTTTTTCTAACAGTTGCTCTGTTGCTTGGAAATCATAGGCTAATTGAGGTTTACCGGGTACATTTGGACACGAGAGGTTAAGTTCAGTTATACCTGAAAATGCACTCTTTTGAATACGATCCAGCATTTCAAGGTTCTCTTCTGGGCTCATACCAGCAATGGAGAAAAAGGTTGGCTTATCTTGATTTTGTTGTACTTCCAAAACATAATCTAAGTAATAGTCGAAACCTAGATTAGGAAGACCCATAGAGTTAATGCTCCCTAAAGCTAAGTTTACATAACGAGGAGAAGGATTTCCTTCTCTCTTTTCCAAGGTACAGCTTTTAGTGATATAAGCTCCAGCATCAGATTTTTCTAATTCTTGCAGATCCTCGATAGTCATACAATGTACACCAGAGGCATTCATAAAAGGATTGGCAAATTTAGTGTGAGCAAAAGTTGTTTCTTGTTTCAAGTCTCTAAAACCTCTTTCATAATTTTTACTATTCTACCATGATTAGATGAGAAATCAAATGATAAAGCTTAAATAGCATAAAAAAAGTATTTTACTTTGTTATATCACTAATATGTGTTACTATATAGTTGTACTAAGTAATACATATTAGAGGTTGTAATGGAAAATAATACGGAAATGCTCAAAGGTGTTTTAGAAGGTTGTGTCTTACAAATCATCAGCCAAGGTGAAACATATGGTTACGCCATCACACAGCAATTAAAAGAATTAGGATTTACAAATGTTGCAGAAGGCACAGTTTACACGATAACTTCTCGCCTTGAACGACAAAACTTACTGGAAACGGAAAAAAAAGCCTCAGAGAAAGGTCCATCACGTAAGTCTTTTAAGTTGAATACTGCAGGAAAAGAGGAACTAGCAGCTTTTTGGTTCCGTTGGGATTTCATCTCAGAAAAACTTTCTGAGATAAGAAGTAAGGAGAAATGATGAATTTTTGGGAGAGAATAACAGGAAAAGATATGACTGTGGCAAGGGCAGATTTTTCAGCAAGAGTGAAACGTCTGCCGGAGAGTTACCAACGCATATGGGCAGAGCTTGATGGAGAAATCCAAAGATATAGTGATTTGACAGGGCGAAATCTGATCCCCATCATGAGTAGCTTACTTGAATTTTTTGAAGAAACAGCATTTGATCATGAAGATGTATCGGCTGTTATTGGTGAAGATAAGGAAGCTTTTGTTGCGGAACTGTTCGACCAACGGCGACCTATCCCCAATAAATCCTACCGAGACAAATGCCGTGAGCAACTTAATCAAAATGTAGCAAAAAAATTAGGGAGGCAATAAAATGAAGCTCAAGGAAATCATCGAAGGAAAAAAAGAGTGGTACACTCTGCAAAATGCAGTGAAAAAACTGCCGAAAGATTATAGTATTGTCTATAAGGAGATTCAGAGATACTATTTTAAGATTGGTGTATCTGATCTTCAGGTTTTTGAAGAATTGCTTACAATTTTTGAAGACGGTGTGAAGCGCAATCAAGTTGTGCTTGATGTTACAGGAAAAGACGTTGCCGCCTTTAGTGATAGCTTGCTTGATCAAGAAGAGAATTTTGACAAATAAAAAATGCGTTCTACCTCTAAGTAGTACGCATTTTTTTAATTAATGAGCAATACGTTTACGATTTGCTTTTTTACGACTTTCTTGTGCAAACTCCCATTTGTGTTCAATCGGGTCAACAACACGTTTTTTGTAGATTGCGCCTGCAGTGAACAAAGCAGCAAGAGTGACAATGTTACCGGCAACGAAACCAGTGATGAGATTTTTATTCATAGGTAGACCTCCAAAAGTAATTTTAGTAAGTTTTAGCGCGCAAGTCGTTTGCGTTTTGCGCGTTTTTGATTTTCAGCAAAAGCGTCTTCTTTAAAGGTAGGACGCATTTCCGCATCAATTAATCCTTTATGTCTAGCAACCATTACCGCAGTACCGGCAACCGTTATTTCAATGGCTTTACCTATTAGGTAGCCTTTAAGATATTTATTCATGCTTTCCTCCTTATAGTCTACAATAATCTTACACTTTGATAAACTTATAAAGTTATTATAACATTTGTAAGGCTCTATCCCCAATATTTTAAGCTTTTTTTCCTAGAAAGTATACTAAATATTTGAAAGTGTCAAAAATTATTGTTATCTTAACAGTAGAGATAATAGAGGAGAAAAAGAGGCAATTATGAAGAAGAAATGGCTGAAAGCAGGCAGTGTCTTACTCGCGCTTACGATCGTTTTGGGAGCAGCCAGCCTACTGGTAAGAATAACAGAAAAAGAAAACAAGAAAACTTCCGAAAATACTTATATTCGAAGTACAGCGTCTAAAGGAGTAGGTATTGAAACGAAGGAGGAAGATCAAGGCTATCATATCTTGATGAATTATCCCAAGACAAAAAATAAAGTGATTAATCAAAAGTTGGAAGAATTTTCCAATAAAGAACTATCTTCTTTTAAAAACTGTACACCAGAAAAGGATACGGCTGAGAAGGGTTCGTTGTTTCAATCCTTTGAAGCTTATGAGTTTTCCCCAGATATCGTAAGTTTCAAATTTAATGTGATGCGCAGAAGCAATGCGCGTGTCCAAGCCGAAAACCAAGTCATCACTAAAACTTATAATTTGAAAGAAAATAAGGAATTACAGCTTACTGATTTATTTAAGGACAAGGCAGATCTCAGCAGTGTCGCACAAAATATTTATGAGAAAATGGTGAAGCTCAAAGAGAATTCAAACCAGAGAACTAAGCAGGTGTTAAGCGAGGGCTTACAGCCGATGGAGGAAAATTTTAATGCCTTTATCTTGGATAATAAATGCCTGGATTTCTTTTTGAGACCTGGTCAAGTCAACAGTAGCACAAACTTATATACGAAAGTTTCAGTGCCCCTGAGTGAGTTAGGAGAGATAGTCAAACCGCAGATTCTAGTGGGAAATTTAAAAGAAGAAGCGCAACACTCGAAAATAAAAATTCCTTCTGCCCAACAAGTGCAAAGTAAAGCGCTGGCTCATAAGAAATTAGTGGCTTTAACTTTTGATGATGGACCAGATCCACAGACGACACCACGCTTGCTTTCCATTTTAAAGAAGGCAAATGTCCCTGCGACATTTTTCGTACTCGGAAATCGTCTTGAACTGTATCCAGAATTAGTTAAAAAGGAACATGCTTTAGGAAATCAAGTGGGATCGCATACTTATAATCACGAGAATCTGCCACAGCTTTCAGCAAAACAAGCCCAAGATGAAATCAAAAAAACTTCAGATTTGATGCAGAAGACAGTGGGGATTCGTCCTCAAGGTTTACGTCCTCCTTACGGTGCCACAACACCTCAAATTAATAAAATAGCACAAACTCCGATTATTCAGTGGAGTGTGGATTCTTTAGATTGGGAAAGTAAAAATGTGGATCAGATTGAACAAGTTGTCATGAATGAAGTTTATGATGGCTCCATTATCCTCATGCATGATATTTATGATACATCTGTCGATGGAGCAGCAAGAGTTATTCAAAAGTTAAAAAATCAAGGCTACACATTCGTCACAGTCAATCAACTCATACAAGCACGTGGCCAACTTGAAAATTCTCATGTTTATTATAATGCAACACGATAAATGAAATCCTCATGTGTAAGATGAGGATTTTTATATGGTAAAAGAGTCACTAAACGGAAAAATGTTATAATAAAAGAATGTATCTTCATACACAGGACAAAAGAAATAAGAAAAAATAATAGAAAATAATATATGAAAAAAAATAAAGTAATTGTCGTGGTCGGACCAACAGCTGTAGGTAAAACAGCTTTGGGAATTCAGCTGGCCCAAGTTTTTGATGGTGAGATTATTTCAGGTGACTCGCAACAAGTATATCGTGGCCTCGATATTGGTACAGCCAAGGCAAACATGGAAGAACAGGCCGCAGCAGTGCATCATTTAATTGATGTACGAGATGTAAATGAGAATTATTCTGCCTTTGACTTTGTTCAAGAAGCTACCGTTTGTATAGAACAAATTATTTCTCGCGGTAAGCTTCCAATTATTGTCGGTGGAACGGGACTTTATATTCAGAGTCTTGTTGAGGGCTATCACCTGGGAGGGCAAGAAAATCATGAGGAAATGATGGAGCTGCGGCGAAGCTTAGAGGAACTTTCTGATGAAGAGTTATTTGCGCGTGTTCCCCAAAATATTCCTGAGCTAAATCGGAGAAGAGCAATGCGTTTTCTTGAGCTGGAAGCTTTTGGTACAGGTGAAAATCGAGTGTCTGACTATGAATTTTGTCTCCTCGGTCTGAATGCTGAAAGAGCAACACTCTATGATCGAATCAATCATCGGGTAGACGGTATGTTGGAGCAAGGCTTGCTTGAAGAAGCACAAGCTTTATTTGAAAAATACCCAGAGGTTCAAGCTGCAAAAGGAATTGGCTATAAGGAGTTTTTTCCTTATTTCTCAGGAGAAATCTCACTTGAAGAGTCAGTAGAACTTGTAAAAAGAAATTCACGAAGATATGCTAAACGTCAATTGACTTGGTTCCGCAACCGGATGAATGTCAATTTTTATGATGTCTTTGCTGAAGATTATCCAGAAAATGCTATAATATGTGCAAGAGAATTTTTAAATATGGAGGAAAAAAGTGAAAAATAAGGAATATATTGATTTAGGTTTGAAATACGGAGGCTACATGGCTCAAGATCGTGCCTTTTTGGAAAATCGTTTAGCAAATTTAGACGATGAAAAGGAGAAAATGCTGTTGGTTACTCCGCCATCAAGTGTAATCAATGCTTATTTTGCAGAGCTTTATCAAAAACGTTCTCCACAAGATGCTACAGACTATTTCTTTGAGTTGTCACGTGATTTGGAGATGTTTCAAGACCAGCCAAATTTTCATCTTGAAGGAAAAGAAGGCACAGAAAATTTCCGCTTTATGCGCTTAAATCTATCAGGTAAATCTTTTGGTTTTTGCTACCGCAATGCCCAGGAAGAAGCAGTTGTCTTTAGTGAGTTTCCCCTGAAGATGACGGCTCAAATCATTTATGAAGTCGCACAAATTTTTCCACATTATGTTTTGAAACAAGAAGGCGATTATATCATTATGAGAAAAGCGAATTTTGAAGGTCAATTCACTGATGCACAAGAACTATCAGATTTGACAACGGCTGATGAAAATGAGGACTATATTCGTTTGACGGGCTATAATTTTGAGGATTTGGTGCTTCAAGCTGAAAAAATTCGTTATATTCACCCTCTCTTGTATCAAGCAGAGCAAAATAAGTGCTACATGTACATTTCTAAAGGACTTTGATTGGAATATTCTAAAGATTAAAGTATAATTAAAAGAAAGGAGAGTTTTATGTTAACAGTTTCACTTATTATTACCGTGCTCGTTATTATTATCATTTTGGCGAGTGCAGGAACATTGTTTTATGTTATTAAACAACAAACGGTTGCAATCATCGAACGGTTTGGGAAGTATCAAACTACCTCTTCGGCTGGCTTCCATGTGAAATTACCTTGGGGAATTGATCGTGTTGCGGCACGGATTCAACTTCGTCTTTTGCAAAACGAAATGACCGTTGAAACAAAAACAAAAGATAATGTTTTTGTGACCATGAATATCGCAACACAATACCGTGTCAATGAAGAAAATATTAAAGATGCTTACTATAAACTGATGAACCCTTCTGAGCAAATTCAAGCCTACATTGAGGATGCGCTTCGATCTGCTGTGCCTAAGTTGACTTTGGATGAAGTTTTCGAGAAAAAAGATGAAATCGCTCTGGAAGTACAGCATCAAGTTGCAGAGGAAATGACAACATACGGTTATATTATTGTTAAAACATTGATTACACGTGTAGAACCTGATGCCGAAGTTAAGCAATCGATGAATGAAATTAATGCCGCGCAACGTAAACAAGATGCATCGCAAATGCTTGCAAATGCAGAAAAAATAAAAATCGTTACTTCGGCCGAAGCCGAAGCGGAGAAAGATCGCTTACGTGGTGTGGGTATTGCTGAACAACGTAAAGCTATTGTTGACGGACTCGCTCAACAAATTATTGAAATTAAAAATACTGGGGCAAGTTTAACAGAGGACCAGATTATGTCTATTCTTTTAACCAACCAATACCTTGATACGCTTAATCAATTTGCTGATGCCGGAAATTCTACAATCTTCCTTCCAGCCAGTGCAGATGGTATAGAAGACATGCGTACACAAATTTTGAGCGCATTGAAAGCAAAATAAAAAGTCGTCTTCGGACGCTTTTTTATTGGGGTTTTTGTTGTTCTATTTTCATTTTGTTATAATTTTTATATAGTTGGATAAGGAAAAGGTGTCTATGAATAATAGGAAAGTCTTCAGTGTATGTGCGTTAGTAGGGATAGTTGTATTTTTAATGACGATGATAAATCAAACAGAAGTAAAAGCGGAAAAAAATTTAACTCAAATACTACCAGAAAAAGGAATTGCTTTAGATATTTCCCGTAAGTTTTATAAAGCAGAAGTTATCAAACAATTCATAGATGATTTAAGCAACTATCCTAATAGTTTTCTCCAGTTACACATGTCTGATAATCAAAATTTAGCTGTGGAAATGGCTGCGGTCGGTCAAACAACAGATAAAAATGCGGTTTATCAAGATGGACAATGGTTGAATACACAAACCAAACGGCCATTTCTTTCGAAAAATGATCTGATGGATTTGGTCTCTTATGCCCGATCAAAGAACGTTGTTTTAATTCCAGAGATAGAAGCTCCGGCACATATGCAAGCTATCCTCGAACTTTTAAAGATCAATGATCCTAAGCGGTATGAGGCTATTAAATTACCTGATGGAGCGCCAGAACAGTTTAATCTAATTGATTACACAAAAGTAGAAGCTATTGATTTTGTCCAAGAGATGTTAGCAGAATACACACCACTTTTTGCTGGGCAAGCGAAAGCTTATTTTCATATCGGCGTTGATGAAATTGACTGGTTGCCCGTAGAATCAAATAGGAACTTAGTGAACTATGTGAATACTTTGGATAATTTTTTAAAACATCAAGGTTATACTACAAGGGTGTGGAATGATCGAGTGGCTAAGGCAGATCTTGCGGACTATAATAAAGATATCCAGATTACTTATTGGTCACAAATTGGTGGTTGGGATATTAATAGCACTGATGAGCGCGCAAGTACCGGCCGACAATATATGGCAAGCGCTCAAGAACTTTTAGATGCAGGTTTCCAGCTTTTAAATTACAATGCTTATTATACCTATTTCTTACCGGGTCAGCGGATGTGGCAGCCAGAAAGTTATGCCTATACGATTAACGATTTGGTTGCAAATTGGGATCTTTCAAAATTTGAGCTGAACAGTGGAAAACAAGTAAATTCAACAGAAAACGTTATAGGTTCAGCACTTACTTTTTGGGGTGAAGAAGCTGGAGATTATACAGATAGTCAAATTCAACAAAAAATGCAAAGTTTTGTGCAGCCTTATTTAAAAAAAGAATGAACAAAGATGCAAAAAATAAGTAATTTTGAAGATTAAGTGAAAAAAACAAAATTATTGTTGACATAAGAAATATTTGTGGTATAATAGAGAAGTTGAAAAGCAGAAGCACCCGCTTCTCGCCTGAGTGGTAATAGCCCTGGGCAACAAAATGGAATTATTCACAAAACGAATGTTTTCATTAGCGGGGCGCATTATGCGTTCCGCTTTTGTTTTTCTAAAAAATTTTTTAGAAGGAGAATAGACATAGCAAAGCAAGACAACAGAAAACCTTTGATGAACGGTCAAATCCGTTCACGCGAAGTACGTCTTATCGGTGCTGAAGGCGAACAGCTTGGTGTTACACCTACAGCTGTTGCACTTACTCAGGCCGAGGACCTTAACATGGATTTGGTTTTGATTTCAAATCAAGAACCACCAGTTGCCAAAATCATGGATTACACTAAATTCATGTTTGAGCAAAAGAAAAAGCAAAAAGAAGCTAAGAAGAAACAGGCAACTGTTACTTTGAAAGAAGTTCGTTTGAGTCCAGTTATTGATAAAAATGACTTCAATACAAAACTTCGTCAAGCAACTAAGTTCCTTGAAAAAGGAGACAAAGTTAAAGTTTCGATTCGCTTTAAAGGTCGTATGATTACTCACCAAGATGTGGGTCGTCAAGTAATGGATGAATTTGCTGAAGCAGTGAAAGACATCGCTGTAGTAGAGCAAAAAGCCAAAATGGATGGTCGTCAAATGTTCTTACAATTGGCACCAATCAAAAAGAACTAAGTTCTTATTATTAACCAAGGAGAATTAAAATGCCAAAACAAAAAACTCACCGCGCATCAGCTAAACGTTTCAAACGTACTGGTAATGGCGGTCTTAAACGCTTCCGCGCTTACACTTCACACCGTATGCACGGTAAAACTGTAAAACAACGTCGTCAACTCCGTAAAGGCCGTATGGTTTCAGCAGGTGACTTCAAACGTATCCGTCGTATGGTTGCGAACATGCGTTAATAACAGTCCTGTGGACTGTTATGCATGAAAGCAATTGACGCGTAGGCGGAAGCCGTACAAGGAAGAACATGCGTTAATAACAGTCCTGTGGACTGTTATGCATGAGAGCAATTGCTCTCCCCAGTAACATTTCACGACTGATTAACTCATAAGCATTACATAAGACTTATAGGATTTCACTCGAAATCAATCAACCATTTAAATTAACTGTCGATGACAGGATAAAAATTTTCTAAGAAACAAGGAGAACACACATGGCACGTGTTAAAAATAGCGTTGCAACTCGCAAACGCCGTAAACGTATTTTAAAACTCGCTAAAGGTTACTACGGTTCTAAACACCGTCTTTTCAAGACAGCTAAAGAACAAGTAATGAACTCATACTACTACGCATTCCGCGATCGTCGTCAAAAGAAACGCGACTTCCGTAAATTGTGGATTGCACGTATCAATGCAGCTGCTCGTATGAACGGACTTTCATACAGCAAAATGATGCACGGTTTGAAATTGGCTGAAATCGAAATCAACCGTAAAATGCTTGCTGATATCGCTATTGCTGACGCAGCTGCTTTCACAGCTCTTGCTGAAGAAGCTAAAAAAGCATTGGCTAAATAATTTTAAAAACTTCCTTTTGGAAGTTTTTTTGTTTATAAAATTGAAAGTAATCTGTTATACTATGGCTATGAAGTTAATCGCTTACAATGATACCTACAAACAAGCAGTTATTGATTTGATACTTTCTATTCAGAAGGAAGAATTTGGAGTTGCTGTTGATTTGGCAGATCAACCCGACTTGCAAGATATTCATGCATATTACAGCCAATTTTGGCTTGCTGTTGATGAAGAGAAGGGAGTTGTTGGGACACTTGGTATCGTCAAATTTAATGAACGACAAGCTGTTCTGAAAAAGATGTTTGTCAATGTTGAATACAGAGGGAAGTCTGTTGCACAGCTTCTTTTGGATAATTTGTTTGAATACTGTCGCATAGAGAATATCAAAGAAATTTATCTTGGAACTGTTGAACAATTCAAAGCGGCACATCGTTTTTATGAAAAAAATGGCTTTCTATCTATCAATGAAAAAATACTGCCTGAACACATGCCAAGAATGGAGGTGGACACGATATTTTATAAAAAAAATATCACAGAAATAAAAAGTTGAAATGTAACCGCATACCTTGTATAAAAAGCCTTTTAGCTTGTTTTTCACTTGAAATAAGGGCGGAAAAATAGTAAAATCATAGTGTATTAAAAAGTGCAGAAAGCACTTAAAACAATAAGGAGATAAAAATGTCAATTATTACTGATGTTTATGCTCGCGAAGTCCTTGACTCACGCGGTAACCCAACAATCGAAGTTGAAGTTTACACTGAAGACGGTGCATTCGGACGCGGTATGGTACCTTCAGGTGCTTCAACTGGTGAACACGAAGCTGTTGAACTCCGTGACGGTGACAAATCTCGTTACCTCGGTCTTGGTACTCAAAAAGCTGTTGACAACGTAAACAACGTAATCGCTGAAGCTATCATCGGCTACGAAGTTACTGAACAACAAGCTATCGACCGTGCAATGATCGCTCTTGACGGTACAGAAAACAAAGGTAAATTGGGCGCTAACGCTATCCTTGGTGTTTCTATCGCTGTTGCTCGTGCAGCTGCTGATGAACTTGGTGTTCCACTTTACAACTACCTTGGCGGATTCAACGCTAAAGTATTGCCAACTCCAATGATGAACATCATCAATGGTGGTTCTCACTCAGACGCTCCAATCGCTTTCCAAGAATTCATGATCGTACCAGTTGGTGCACCTACATTCAAAGAAGCGCTTCGTTGGGGTGCTGAAATCTTCCACGCATTGAAGAAAATCCTTAAAGCTCGTGGTCTTGAAACTTCAGTTGGTGACGAAGGTGGATTTGCTCCACGTTTCGAAGGTACTGAAGATGGTGTAGAAACTATCCTTAAAGCTATCGAAGCTGCTGGCTACGAAGCTGGCGAAAACGGCGTTATGATCGGTTTCGACTGTGCTTCTTCAGAATTCTACGAAGACGGCGTTTACAACTACGCTAAATTCGAAGGTGAAGGTGGTGCTAAACGTACTGCTGCAGAACAAATCGATTACCTTGAAGAATTGGTTAACAAATACCCAATCATCACTATCGAAGACGGTATGGACGAAAACGACTGGGATGGTTGGAAAGCCCTCACAGAACGTTTGGGTAACAAAGTTCAACTCGTTGGTGACGACTTCTTCGTTACAAACACTTCTTACTTGGCACGTGGTATCAAAGAAGAAGCTGCGAACGCTATCTTGATCAAAGTTAACCAAATCGGTACTTTGACTGAAACATTTGAAGCAATCGAAATGGCTAAAGAAGCTGGTTACACAGCTATCGTTTCTCACCGTTCAGGTGAAACTGAAGATTCAACAATCTCAGATATCGCCGTTGCTACAAATGCTGGCCAAATCAAAACTGGTTCACTTTCACGTACAGACCGTATGGCTAAATACAACCAATTGCTTCGTATCGAAGACCAATTGGGTGAAGTTGCCGTTTACAAAGGTCTTAACGCATTCTACAACCTTAAAAAATAAGGTTTAGATGGTTTTAATTAGCAATATCTGAATTTAATAGATGTCCTTTCTATGTTTAATTACAAAACATAGGGAGGGCATTTTTTTGATGCAATTCGAACAATTAGTGAAAGAATATTTACTAGAACTAAAACTAGGAAATTATTCTAAAAGGACAATGGAAACATATGAGCAGCATATAGATAAGTTCATTGATTTCTACAGGAAAGAAATATGCAAAGAAATGGATATTTATACAATTAACAAAATACACTACAAATTATTCATTTCACAGCTCTTAGATAACTCTATGAGGGCTACATACATCAATGCAATACTCAAATCAAACAGGGCCTTCTACAGTTATCTAATAAGAGAACAAGTGCTTAAAACAAGTCCTATGGATGGACTAATGTCAAATATTTAGACACAAAATGAGCTATATTTTCTTAAAATAGTT
>ERZ1034865.115-NODE-115-length-60340-cov-35.533549_pt1 | contig 60340 bp, 86 predicted proteins | sample MGYA00520632_ERZ1034865 | MGnify/ENA primary metagenome ERZ1034865 (study PRJEB33766, sample SAMN09781738) | gut metagenome | biome: gut microbiome | host: Homo sapiens | place: Madagascar | study: EMG produced TPA metagenomics assembly of the PRJNA485056 data...
TTTCAGGATCTAATATTTTTCAAGACAATTCTTTTAGTGGACAAAATTTTTCGATTGGCAATTTTTCTTCCGTAGCAAACAAACCAGACAATGAATTGTCAAGAATAGAAAATTGCTGGAATAAAATCCCCAACGATTGCAAATTCTTAGTCTCTAACTACGCAGAAATTCTTGCTAATATTTCAAGGCTTGACTACTATGGAAAAAGTCTCACTTATTTTATCTCTGAATTTGGAGATAAACTCTCTAACTATGATTTTATAAGAATAATGGAGATTTTTTCCAAGATTAACAAAAAAGATTACAGTCAATTTTTTTGTGTCATATATGATGAAATGAAAAAACTTAATTATCCTATACCCGACTGGCTTGAAAACTTGGATAAAAATTACTATCATAAAGTTTTTTGATAATTGAGGCCATTGACATTTGATAAATCAAAATTAGATTGAGTTACAACCATTGACGAATCTATATTCTTAAACTCATTGTTGTTGATTTCAATATTTAGAAAAACCACCTTTCCTCGAATTTTATCTATTGACTGCAATTCATCTTTGATAATTGAAATAACTTGCTCTTTTGTTAAATTGTTCATCGTTTTCCTCCGTAAGGTTTTCACCTTTTTGTTTCAAGTGTACCACCTTACGGAAAAAAGTCAAGACTCAATATTGATACTTTCGCAGACACATATCGGTACTTTTGAGTACCAATCGCGGTTTTAGGACAAATTTCGACAAAATCCGTCGAATAAAAAACATAAGGGAGAAAATAAACGAAATGCTAAAAGAAGACCTGAACGAATTAAAAGATAAACGGCATATGACGTTACAAGACATTGCCGACAAATCAGGCGTTCCGCTGTCAACTGTAAAAAAGATATTTAACGGAAACACGCGCGACCCCGGATATCTTTCCTTAAAGCCGATTTTAGACGTTCTGCAAGACGATCAATCGGATACGCAAACGAAAGAAATGACCGACCTTTACGAAAGGATAATAAAACATAAAAATAAATGGATTAAGTTTTTGACGATATTATCTGTTTCATTCGTCGCAATATTTGTTGCATTACTTATTTACGATTTATGCGATTTACGTGTCGGATTTATCAGAAACCGCGCCGAAACCTACAACACCGATTACGTCGCAGAAGTATTAAAATCTACGTTTAAGGGGAAATTATTGTGAAAAAGAAAGGCTTTATAGCGGCGATAATTCTTATAGTCGCTGTTATCGTTATTGTAGTAGTCAACAAAAAATCGAACGACTCGTCGAGTTCGTCATATTCTTCGAGCGACAGAAAACTCGATGCTTGGGTATGTATGCAAAACATTGTTTCTGCGAAATTAAAAAATCCCGCAGGGGCTAAATTCCCAAGTTATAAAAGTAGTTACGTAACGAGTTTAGGCTCAAACGATTATAAAATTGAAGCCTACGTTGACGCTACAAACGGTTTTGGGGCAACAATCAGGACATACTTCACCTGCACTTTAACTCTTACCGGCAGCGGATATACAAACGGTCGAGTAACTTTCTACGAGTGATTATGAATGAGAAGTATTACATAAGCAGCACGAAAGCAAACATACAAGAACGGCAGACGAAATTAAACGGAAAAGTCTACGACATTCGTTTCAGGGTAATACTCCCTACCGGCGAAGAAACCTACAAAAAGTTATCGGGTTACAAGTCGAAAGCCCTCGCAAAGCAGGCGCATATAGACTTCATAACGAAAAACTGCGAAATCGTTAAAAATTTACCGCTTAAAAAAGAAAAAGCCATCGCCGAAGGTAAAGAGGAATTAACGGTCGAAAGCCTTATTCCTATTTATCTCACTTCAATGGTAAACCAAAACAAAGACAGCACGATATACGACCGAGCCAACGTCTTAAACAATTTTATCTTGCCTTATTTTGGAAACACTAAAATTGCCGATTTAACACCACCTAAACTTTACGAATGGCAAGACAAATTATGGAGTACGCGCAGCCCTCGCACGGGCGAGTTTTATTCTTACAGTCGTCTTTGCAATATCCGCAATACAATGGCTACGTTTTTGTCTTGGGTCGAATCTCGCTATCAATACCCTAACAATCTTAAAAAAGTAAAAAAGCCGAAGCAACGCGTACAAAAAACCGAAATGCAGTTCTGGACACGCGAAGAGTTCGCTAAATTTATCGACGTAGTGGACAACCCCGCCTACTATGCCATTTTTAACACACTCTATTTTACAGGACGGCGAAAAGGCGAAGTTCTTGCCCTACACAATACCGACGTACACCGCGACTATATCGTATTCGACAAAACTTATACTCGGAAAACAACCGACAACTCCCCTTACAAAATCACCACCACTAAAAACGAACGCCGCGCTAAAACAATTATTTGCGACCCTCTTAAAAAAGTTCTCGCAAATTACACCCCGCAGAAACCGTTTTATTTTAGTGGCGACCACCCTTTACACGAAAACAGCCTTGCTCACGCGTTTGACCGCTATATCGAAAAAGCAGGCGTTAAACGCATAAGGATCCACGACCTACGCCATTCTTTCGTCTCTATGTGTATTCACCTCGGCGCAAGCGTTTACGTCGTAGCCGACCTTATAGGCGATACCGTCGAGCAGGTTCTCAAAACTTACGGTCATTTATACGAAGAAGACAAACGCAATATTATATCCCGCATAGAATGATTTTTTGGGTTCATTTTTTGGGTTCAAAATAAATAACAAATGATAACAAATAGGATAAATACAGATAAAATACTAAAATAAATACGACATAATAATAAAAAATAGCCTAAAAACACCGTTTTTTTAGGCTCTTGTCTTTTCCCCTTATCTCCACCACCCTTAAAAAGCACTATATTTTGTGGTTTTAACCCCTCGTTTTACCACTAAATATAGTGTTTTTGTTTTTTAGGTTCAATTTAGGTCTATTTTGGGCATAACAAAAGGCTCGCCGTTTAAGCAAGCCTTTTGTTAGTTATTTTATGGGGGCTACGAATAACAACTTAACAGAGTTAAAGAAGTTATCGGAATGGCAATGATTATTTATTTAACCGTAAAGACGTTTTTCCCGTAATGAGTAACGGTCGCCTCGATATTTAATCTCGGAGTAAAAGATTTATAAAGCGGTTTCCATATCTTCTTGCCTATGTACTGCTCTCTCTCGCAGTCAAGGCACACCGCAACCTTACAACACTTAAATCGCTTATACCCTATATGGTATTTATTCTTATCGAAGATATGCCCGCAACACCCGGTATTTATCTTCGAGATGTACTCTTTAAGTTTTTTATCGGTCATTTCTTACCCCGCTTGGCAGGGGCAGAAAGATTTGAACTTCCGAAATCACGGAATCAAAGTCCGCTGCCTTACCGCTTGGCTATGCCCCTACGATCAAAAAATTTAGCCGCCGCGCCGATATAAATAATATGACAAACGATTGATACCGGCGCAAGCGACATTGGTTGCAGAGGAAGGACTCGAACCTTCGACTTTCAGGCTATGACCCTGACGGGCTACCGCTGCCCTACTCTGCTATGTAAAAAGAAAGGTATCATACGCGCGTTCTGCCTTTCTTTTTGTCAGGCACAATTACTCGCCTAAACGCCGACCACAAAATCGCCACGGCAACTAACTACGCCTTTTAGATGGGTTTTAGTCTCATACACCCAAAACTTAATTTGGCAAGCGGCAGGTCTCGCACCTACTATCGTTTTAGTGCCGTCGCACTTACGCCCTCTCTGTCGAAGTAACGCTCGCATTTTCGTAAAGACAGCCGGGAAGGCAACTATGGCAGTTTCCCTTAAAAATGTACGAAATAGCGAAATGAAAATGTACAAAACAGCGAAACCGCAGAGCCTCATAAACCATCTCCCGCAGGCACAAGTCTATTCAGCCCTTGTCTTTACACCTCGCATTTTACTACACTTACCCATTAAAAGCAATAACTTACCGTGTCAAAATATCGTCATATTATATAAGGTACTTAACACTCTTTACTCAAACCCTTTATCCTATCCCCTACCTACTACCTCTCACCAACCTTAAACCCACCTAAACAACACCTACTCTTACTCTATCAGCCTTTTAAGAATTTCAACGTTTTTAATACTTTCAATCCCTTTATACTTACTCTCTCTTTTATTTTACATTTTTACTAAACATTTTTACATTCTTGACCGCGTAAATGGTTTTATGAACAAGGTATCGAAAAATGCCGCTATACGAAGTGTGCGGCTTCTTTTTCGGCTTTGAAGTCGGCAACCTACCCCGCCCGGCAATGGCTCGGACGGCTCGCAACGGCTAAAAGCGTTATAATTATTTATAGTTATTATAACATATTTACACAAAAAACAACAAGCAAGCAAACGCAAGCCGAAAAGCCTTTACACGTTCGGCAACGGCTAACGCAACGCAAAAGCGGCGCGGGCTTGGGCTTCCGTAAGTCGCAACGGCGAACACGCCGAAGCGATGAAGTGCTTTTTTACGTGTAAACGGAATAAAAACATATAAGCATATAAAAAACGAAAAATATATTAAAATGCTTTTTAGCATTAAAATATAATAGCACGAAAACGCTATTAAAATAGAAAAGGCTTTTTCAACGCATTAAAAATATATAGAGTATAAAAAAGGCTTTTACGATATATAAAAGCGTTTAAGCATAATATAAAGGCTTTTAAGGTTGTAAGGGCTTTTTATATGCTTAAAAGCGTTAAAAGCATTGAAAAGGGCTTTTATAATATATAAAGGCTTTTTATATATATAAGGGCTTGCGGGCGTTAAAATAAAATAACGCTTGTTATTATATCAACATTGTTGAAGATTTATATATATTGCTTCGGGCTGTTTGTTTTCGGCGGTTGTGTTTTTGGTATTGCGTTTAATTGTAAAAAGCGCGGGCGGGTGTGGGCGTTATAGGTATGGCGGACGGGTTGCCGGGCGTGGTTGCGGTGTTGCGTTCGGGTGCTTTGGTTGTCGTGGGTTTTGGGCTTGTTTTGTAGGGTTTTTCGGTGGTGTTTTGAGTAATAAAAAACGCCGACGGGCGGACGGCGTAAAAATCGGACAAACGAAGATAAAAGCATATAATTTTAATAAAAATATTACATTTGTATAATAATTTATATAATTGCTTTATTTATATGTAATTTTAATATATATTATACACTTGCACAATTTTTTAATTTGTGCGTATATGTTTTACTTCTTTTTTCAATGATGGTATAATATAGACAGTTAGAAAAGGACATAAAAAAGCCGTTTTCGCTTGGTCTGGTAAACTTCCGAAAACGGCACACAAACAAGAACGCCTTCGGCGATTCTGTTCGTTTGTATTATAAACAAGCGAAGCGGACTTGTCAAGCGTTTTTCGGTGGCAAGTCGCTTTTTTTAACGAAAAAATTAAAAGATGCGCCCGTTCGGACTTCTACGACGGGACGCGCGGACGGCTTAGCCGTTCGGAAGTGGTAACACGAACGAACGACGGCGGCGGGAAGCGTAAAGCGTGAAGCGGTTTTATAGTTTGGCACTTTTAACCGGCGGAGTCCTTTGGCAAGACTTCCGAAAACAAACAAACAGCGACGGCGGGCGGCTAAAAGCCCGCAAGGGTGGCGCGGAGTTTTTCGGCTTCGGTTTTCTTAACTTTGCGCATATACCAAAAAACAAAACGGAAGAAAAACACACCGATGAGTCGTTGAAGATTACGACGAAAAGCAAGCGAAACGGACGAACGAACAGAACGCCCGCGCCGCTTGTTTCTGTGTTAAAAAGACACAAAAGCCCGTAAGCCGTGAGCGCAACAAACGCGCCACGCCGGGCGGAGGTTGAAAAAATGACAAACGAAAAGCAAGCAAACAAGGCGCAAAAAATAACACTTTTGAACGTGTTCGAGATTATCAAAAACGGCGGCGCAACGCTTAACAAGAACGGCGAAGCGGTTAGATTTTCGAAGGGCTATCAAGTAAGCCGCCGCGACTGTTACAAGATTTTAACAGGCAAGCCGCAAAAAATCGTTGAAGCGGTCAATGAGTTATTAAACAGCATAAGCGCGGCGGAGTGCGTTGGGCTTTGGTGCGATGATGGTTTTTGTTATATCGATATAAGCGAAAACATAAAAAGCAAAAAAAAGGCGTTAAAAATCGGAAGGGCGCGCCGTCAATTATCTATTTTTGAATGGAAAACGGGCGCATGCCTTGATTGCGGGAGGGCTTAAAAAATGAAGGTTTATCTTGTAAAATGGGTTGACTATTGCGGCGAACAGCGGCAAAAAAAATATAAAACGATAGAAGCGGCGATGAAGAAGGTTTTTGCGGTTTGTTCGTGGTTTAAGAACGGCGCACTATACCGCATAAGCGACGGCGAAAAAATCATCGGAACATCTAACGCGTAAACAGTCGAAAAGGCGAACAGCCGGCAACGGTTGAAGCCTTCGGCGGTGGGATAGCCTCCCCGCCCCGATGATGACAGGCTAACGCGGTAAGGCGCGAGCGGTAAAAACGCCGCGCACGCGTAAAGGGTTTTTATTATGTTATATTCAAGATATCATCAACCGAAAAGGGCGAACAGGCGCGGCGGGCGTAAGCCGTCGCCGGCAACGCTTGCAAAACGTCAAGCGGCACTTCTGGCACAAGAAGAAAAAGAACGCGAAGAAAACGAACGCGAACAGAACGCCGAAGCGGTAGCGTTTGAAAAGTTTATGACAGCCGAAAACGGCGACTTCGACGGCTTCGCGTTTGTAAATCTTTTTCACGAACACTTCGACAAGCGCAACGCCATTTACACGACGGAAAGCGACGACGAAGCGAACGCGATAACGCCCTTCGGTACGTTCCACGCGGGCGCGGATGGTGTAACGGCTTACTTTTTTAGCGAACAGCCGAAGAAAGTAGTTTATTTTAATAGAAGCGTTTATTTTATATAATTTTGGAGGGTTATTTTATGGAATACGCAATAAACAAAAATAATGATTTTAACAGTTTAGAGATCACCTTCGCCGGCAAGCCCGACGAACAGACGCGCAACGCATTAAAAGCGAACGGCTACCGGTGGCACGGAGTCCGCCGCCTTTGGTACGGTTACACGGACGAACAGACCATCCGCGCCGCCCTTGACGGCGTAACGACGACAAACACGGACGAACAGACGACGAACGCGAAAACTCCCGCGAAAGCGGCAAAAAATCGCTTGCCGAGCCTTTGGGAGCGTTGCGATATAAGCGGGATAAAACAACACGACAAAAACGCGTTGCCGCCCGTAAAAGACGTTGCCGCGCTTTTGCGTAAAGAATTAAAAACGCGCTTCCCGGAAGTAAAATTTTCGATAACTTCGACATACAACACAATAGACGCATATATAAAGGCTTCGCCGTATGGGCGCGAACACGTCTACAAGGACAGACAAACGGGCGAGCCTGACAAATACGGATATTTTGAAGACAGCGACGAATTAAACGCCGTGCAAGCCTATTGTAAAGCCCTTGCCGATTCTTGGAATTACGACGACTCCGACAGTATGACCGACTACTTCGACGTACATTTTTACGGCGGTTATTTTCAAATCCCCGGCAATTATGAACAGACCGAGCCGACGGACGAACAGCGGGCGGACATTGCGGACTTCAAGAAAAGAAAAGCCGAAAAAGAAGAAAGAGACCATGCGGAATTTTTGGCAAAATGCGAACGCGACAGAATACAACGCGAAAAAGACGAGGCGGCGGCACGTATACAAGCACAGAAGGACGCAATCGCCCGCGAACAGATAGAAAAGGCGGCAATCGTTAAGGATATACCCGAAAACGAAAGAAGGATATATTTTGACCTTGCAGAATATCGCAAAATAAATAGCCTTGAAGAAGCCGAAAAAGTGCTTGAAAAATACGTAAAGGACGGCAAACAGTTGCCGAGAGTGGACGCTATACCGTCGCGCCGTGTAGACTTCAACGGCTATTCTGATAACGATAAAAAGATTTTTGCGAACTTTTGCCGGATGTTTATGTTTAACTTTACTTTTTTACAAGGAAAAGGCGGACAGACGACAGCAGACGAGCGAGTAAACGAAGAGAATTATAAACAACTTACAAGCGAACAGCGCGAAGGCGTAAAATGGTATGCCGACGATTGCGTAGCGGTTTACAATAACGGCGTACTTCAATTTATTATCGACCCCGAAGGGTTTAGTTATGCTCGTTATATCTTGCAATTACCCGAAGGCTTCGACGAACAGGCGGACAGCGAAAACGCCGCCGAGTGGATAGCGAACCAAAAAGCCGAGACAAGCAAGCGCGAGCCGTTCTATATTCCCGCGCCCGTTAGCGAACAGATAGCGCAAGCCTATTTACAGCCGGGCGAACGCGTAACCGTTTTAACGGTCAACGGATGGGTACTTATGGCGCAGGAATACCGCGGAACGCTTGAAAGCATAGAAGCGAAAGCGTGGGCGCAATATTCCGACGCGGGCAAAATAACGATAACGAGAGCAGGCAAAAGAAAGCCCGACGAGTTACACTTCCACCGGGGCGAAGCGTTCGCCTTATATCGCGGAATACTTCCGGAAGTGCCGAACAGCCTAAAATATGGCGACGCTTCAAGCGGCTTGCAACTCGTAAATTTTGCGGGCGCAGGCGCAGACGGATATATTAAAAGCGTTATGAAGTATTATAAAACGCTCGGATATACGCCCGTTATCGATTTAATAGCAAGATAGCACAGACGACAGACGGAACAGGCGGGCGGCATATCCCCCGCCTTCCGTAACACCATTACAAGACATTACAAAAACATTAAAGGAGTAAAAAACAATGAACAAAATCACATATCAAAAACAAAAAGGTCGGGCAATAGATACCGCTATCGAGTGGCAGAAAAAAGCGGCTGAAAGCGATTATTCGTATGAGGAATACGCCGCCGCATACAACTATTTTAGCAAACTTGCAAAGCGTTACGGGCTTATCCGCGAGTTTGAAGAGAACGGCATTATATAGGAGGGCTGAAAAAATGAGTACTTGCAATTTTAGAACACAGCGCGACTTCCCGCTATTTGTTACAACGATTTTTGACGGCTATTATTACGAAGACCCGGACACGGGCGAGACTGAATACTTCGACGATAACGGTTACGACTTCGAACAGGCTCAAAAACTCGTAGATGAGTTTAACGGCGAACTTAACTATTTTCAATTAAAACTCGAAAGCGGCTATTATGAGGGTGTGCAAACCTTGCTCGAAGATAAGACGGACTCCTACGGTTGCGCGTTCCTGACAAAATACTATTCCGCCGCCGATTGGAAGAAAGGACGCGCCGAAGAAAAAGCGTACTACGGCTATTACGATGATTTTGATATGTCGTACTCCGACAGAAAGAAAGCCGAACAGCGCGAACTTCGTAAAATACTTAACTTTTGCCGAACAAAATTAAAAAACTTGTACGACTTCGAAGAGTACGTTTGTACGGCGAGATTTTCTAACGGCGAAGCCTTTTACGGCTTGGCAAGCAACGAAAGAAACCGCATAAAAGCGGCAATCGCATAAGGGGGCAAAATATGAAAAGGAACGAACAGAGAATCAAAGCGAAAGCGGAATTAAACCTTCCGCTTTCGGAACGGGAACGCGCTCGCTACTTGCTTTTTATCGCGAACAGCGAGCAAGCGAAAAAGTTTATAGACAACGAAAAAATCACGGGAGTAAATGTGAAATGAGAATCAATTGCGAGAAAATCAATAAAGAAGTAGGAATCGGCGTAGCAACCGCCGCCGGCGCGATAAAACACGCGCGAGCAAAAATCAATTATCTTTACCACGATAATAAAAACCTTAACGAAAGACAGTGGCAAGCAGTTTTAGAATTGCAGTCTATAATCACGAGCATAGAATTAAACGAACAGCCGGACGAACAGCCGACAAAAGCGGAAGATATTTTGCGGTATTGGAAGAAGGAAGAGTATATCATTAACGAGTACACTTCAAAAAAAGGTAATAAGTGCTACCAAACATACGGCTATCAATACGATTATCTTACAATGTGCCAAAAATTTGGGCTTCAATGTAAACTTTTAGAGGGGGATCTTTGTACAGCAAAATACGACGGCTTCACCTTTGAATACACCTATGGCAAAGTAATATTAGAAATAGAAAATAAAGAAAACGAAGGAGAGAAAAACAATGAACACGACAACGATTGAAAAATGTCTTGACCTTTTGAACACGGGCAAAATCGACGATTTACGCGACTTATTAAACTACGAAAGAGAGACGAATATATTAGCCTCGAAAGGCATTAAAACGAGCCTTTTGAACGCTGTAAAGAAGATTGTTTGCGATAATGGCTTAAAAGAATGGCGTAAAGAACTTGCGGGAATACAGCATACACCGGACGGCAAGCAATTTATATGCAACGGCTACCTTCTCGTTAAATGGAACGAAGAACAGCCCGAACTGAACGCATTACCGCAGACCCCGGCAAACGAAAGCATTAACGCAAACAATATCTTATGTACAACGGCAAGTATGTTAAAATACGAACTTACCGACAGCGATAAAATAATCGCCGAAGAGTTTTCTAAACTCTGGGCGACAGAATATCGCCGTTTGTTTTCGGGCGTATATTCTACATTTGCAATGACTCCCGAATATAAAGCCGTTGATAATATCTATATGGCACTGCTTGACAGTAAACCGTTAAAAAGCATTACCGTAATGCAATGTAATGCAGATAAAGGAGCAGACTATGCGAGCAATGACCGAAATTAAAAACCTAAAAGAGAAATGCGGCTTGTTCCGTGAGTTTTGCAAAATTAACGGCTTGAAAGACGGCGATTATTACAGCGCGGTTGATTATATCGAATATTGCGACGGCTTAACTTTGGCACAGACAATAGAAATAACGCGCAAATACGAACCCGATTTTAAGCGAAACGATTGTAATATATAATAAACCGCGCCCGTTCGGATAAAGCGGGTAAAGGAAAGAAATATGGATAGAGAAATTTTATTCAAAGGGTGTACAGTTTTAGGTAATAGATGGATAAAAGGCATATACATACCTTTTACCGATAAACAATTTGGCTATATTATAGATAGAGTTACAGGCGAACAGATATTATGTTATAATAAATCAATCGGACAATATACAGGATTTACCGATAAGAACGGCGAGAACATATTCGAAGGCGATATTATGCAGTTGTGTTCGGCTTGCTATCCTTGTCTTGTTTATTGGGATGGAAAAGGTTGGGCTTGGAAACAAAACGGAAAAAGAAGAGAAATAGACCTTACTCGCGAAAAAATGTGCATAATCGGCAACCTTTATGCCAACCCCGAACTTTTAAGGAGCGAAAAATGAAAAAGATAACTCTACAAAAACTCGAAAATAAGATAGTTGAAGATAAGACAGTCGAAAATCTTAACAGGCTTGCCCAAAATATGGAATCGTTAAACAATAACGCGACTATCGATAATACCACGAAGATACATTGCCTTGAACAAAAACTCGGCGAATATCACGGCTTTTTTAAGGTTTTAGTTTTACTCAATCAAGACAAGGCGGTAAAACTTTCGGTCAAACACCGCGATATTTTAGCCAAAGCAACGGATTTTAACGCAAAAATTTACCATTTAGGAGAACAGCAATGAAACAACAAAAATGTAAACAAGGCAAACTTGGGTATTGCTACGATTATGGCGATTGCGAAGACTGCGAAATCAATCAAATGATTTTGAAGTACGAGAAAAGAATTAAAAAATTAAAAGCAGAAAATAGTCGGCTTAAAAATGAGAGAAACAAAAATGAATAAAGAACAATTTAACGAGATAAGCACTCAATACCTTCTTGCCCTACCCTCTATGAAGAAATCGGATAAGACCGTTACGGCTTATAGTTTGGCTTTCAGGAAGTTTTCAGACTTCTTGAAAGCAGACGAACAGATAACGCCTTTAACCGTCGTAAATTGGCGTTCAAGCCTTTCTATGAGCGGGATAAAGACAAACAGCGTAAGGCAGTATATGATTTTCATACACTCATTTTTCGAGTGGTGCGTCAAAATGAAAATCGAACAGGAAAACCCCGTACACCTTGACGAGATACCCGAACAGCAACGCGTCGAGTATGACCTTTTAACGCTCGACGAAATCAAAAGCCTAATAACGAAAACTCCGACCGGGTTAAGCGGGAAAACGATAATCAGAAACCGCGCTATTATAGTTTTACTTTTGCAGGCGGGCTTGCGTAACAGCGAACTGCGTTCGTTGACCGTCGCCGACCTTGACTTCGAACAGAACAGGATCATGGTACGACACGGCAAAGGCGATAAGCAACGACTTGTTGCAATGCCGCGAGTCGCAAAGGAAATAATCGAAGAGTATCTTTCGAGCGGTATTCGCCCGAAATGGTGTACCGATAACGATTATCTTTTTGGCACGGATTCGGACGAGAACGGCAAAAGTACCGGCGGTAAATTATGGAAGCAATTCTCGTCGCCTGCTCTGCTTATGCTCGTTCATAGATACACCGAGCATTGCTGCGGGCATAGCGTTAAAACTCACGCATTACGCCACGCTTTCACGAGTTTATGCGATATGAGCGGTATGCCGATGACCGAGATATCGCAAAACCTCGGACACTCTAACCCGCTTGTAACGGCACAAGTTTATCGGCACATACTCAATAAAGACACTGCCATTCAGTCTGCCGTCTCGGCAATGGATAAATTTACGAACAGTCTGCAAGGCGTGTAACGCTTGACTTTACGGCGAACAGCCGATATAATTAAAACTACGAATCAAATAAAAATCTTATAAGGCTTGACGAACAGCAAGCAAAGGAAAAAACAAAATGAACTACGAACAATTAACACAAGTTGTAAAACTCGCCGACCGCGAGCAAATTAAAAACAGAATGGCATTACTCGGATATAGAGATATCGAACAGGACGAAAAATTAAAATCGGTCTCTTTCGTTACGATCGCTCAATCGTCTATCGAAGACACCGAACAATACCTTTCAAAAGACAAACAATATTGCTTCGACGGACACCGAAGCATAAATAACGACGTTGCCTTCGGGATAGAATTTATCACGATTCAGACAATGAAATACGATAAAAAGCGAAAAATGTATATAACGAGCAACTTTGATATTTACGCAAAGGAGATTACCGTATGACGACGTATTGGAAAATGTACTTGAAAAGGACTATTTACGAGTATTGCTACATTCTTAGAATACCCGAACCAAAAATAAAATGGCAACCGCAAAATAAATTCCCCACGGAAACATTGTTATCTGCCGTGAATGGCTACAAAGGCGACTTGACAATTTTATTGTCAAATCAGTTCCTTTATAACGATATGACCGACGCAAATCTTGCATTTTTTATTATGATTGTTGCACACGAACTGCGGCACTGTTGGCAGATCGAAAACGATTTAATAAAAGACTATGACATAACATTGGCGAACAGCGACGATAAAAATGCGTACAATAATCAAGAGGTTGAATTAGATGCCTACGGTTTTGCGTTCGCTTATTTAAGAAAAGAATACCACATTGAGCCTATTCTTCCCCTTTCGGAAGAAACGATAGAAAACATACGCAAACACAGAGACATTATCTCAAAGGAGTTGTTTTGATATGTTTTTTTATGAACCGCAACCGACGATAGATTACAAGCCGTGCGAAATCTGCGGAAAGATATGCTTCAATTCCGACCTTGTTTGGACGACTAAATACGCAGGAATATGCAAAGACTGCTACGATAAATTAAAGGAGCAAAAGAACAATGAACGAAATAAAATTTAATGTCGGAGATAAAGTAATATCATTTACGGGATTACAAGGTAAAATCGAAAAAGTTTTTAATGGAAAAGACTATATTCTTGCTTATATCAAATATGAGGACGGCAAAGAAGACTTTATCACAGAGTGCGACAAAACACACAACTTCGATTTGTTTTATTTAATCGGAAAGAATGTGTTTGGCAATAAAATCGAAAAAGAAGAATTGCAACAAGAACTTGCAAAAATCGAAGCCCGTAAGAAGTTATTAAGAAAGCAACTTTGGCGACTTGATAACGTTATGGTCGAAGACTGGAAAGAAAGACGGGAACAAAGGAAAGACCGAGAGGAGGAAACCGCCGAACAGCGAATGGAACGAGTGTTAGAACGTATAAACAACGCTATCGAAATGCTGCCCGACAACGAGAAAAGGGAAGCCCTTAAATCGGCAATTTTGACTTATTTAGACCTGTAACAATTGAAACGCCTACCGTTTGAGCGGTAGGCGTTTTTTATATTCTATTTCAATTCATTTAGTCGCGCTTCGAGATTATTTATTTCTGCCCGCCATTCTCTGCGTTGAATTTTATCGGGAGTAAATTCTTCTACACTTAATTCGCCTTCGGCAAACTTGATTGCCCGATAGTCGGTCGCTTGCAATTTACGTTTTAATGCCGAGATTTCGCCTATAATACTTATTTTAGTTTCTTCTTTCGCTAACTTTGCATTATATTCGTCAAGTCTGGCTTGCGCGGCTTGTTCCTGCTCGGCAAGTTTTATATTGTCTTCTTCCGTAATTGCCCTCGCGTCGTCGGGAATTTCGAGTTTAATTAACTTTCCGTTTCTTTCAATAACATAAAACATAGATATACGCTCCTTATATATTTTTCCACTGGTTATTGTCTATTGACTTGATTGAATTTAGACTATTTAACGCAAATCCCCGTTCGTTATCGTAAATACCGCTGATAATGACCATTTGCTGATTAACGACAGTCTGCGAAAACAATACAATCACCGTAGGATCTTGATTTATACAGTCGGAGGAAACAATCGGGTCTTCACTATACCCCAAACACTCGTTACTGTTTACCTTAAATGCGGCGTTTACGTCGTCTACTGTTACTGAACTTGACACAACCGCAGTTACTTGTATCAAACTCCCATCCAACACGGGAACTCTGTACGCCTTGCCGTAAAATTTTCCGTTTAATGCGGGAATGACTCTGCCAATTAAACGGTTCGCGTTCGTTGTTGTTGGCACGATATTTTGAGCCGCGGCACGCCCTCTCGGAAGTTGTATCGACACGCTGTCGTTCGTGGCTTGATCGTTCGTGTATGCGTGCAAAGAAGTAACTTCGCCGTACTCAATGCCGTAGTTGTCATTTAATACCTTTCCTATATACGCTAACGCTTGCGTCGTGCAAGAACCCGTAGTGATAATTTTATCTTCGGCTTCAACGTCGCTATCGTTTATTAAATAAACGACTTTTTTCGTAGTATTCGACCCCGGATAAAGTTGTACGACTCTTCGCGCGCCCGCCGTTAAAAAGTTTTCACTTGCCGTATCGGCACTTAACGCCCCGGAACAATCGATAACAATTTTTACGTCTAATTCTCCCAAAGGAATATTGATAGGGGCAACGTTTTGATAATACTGAATTTGTTGCCCCTGAATTACTATTGCAGATTCTTCGGCAGTAATCTCATCTGCCAACGGCGAAACCCCGTAAACGGTGTCGTATTTGAGCAGATAAGCGCAATCTGTCGGCGATAGATATTGGTCTCCGAACCCGACTATTGAAAAATCATTGGAAAACGATTCTAAAATAAGCCTTGTTACCACACGCCCTATTCGCCCCATACCGTAAATAAATACTTTTGTCATTTTTCACCTCTTAATAATAGTCGTTGCCTATTGGTCTGTATACCACCGAACTACTCGTTATTATATTCACGGTAGTATCGGCAGAGCCGTCGTATGTTCCGAGCGTCGTGCCGTTCTGTTTAATAGTAAGCGTTTTATTCGTCGTTTGCGTTAAATCGCTACTATCGACCTCGTATACGATTTTACTTGAATATGCACTCCAATTCGTCGCCGTTTTATACGTATTTATTGCTGATTTCGGCACTATAATTTTTTCAATCGTAGTCGGCAACGACGTGCTTTGTAACGTCGGCGGCGTAGTACGCGATAGAGTAATCGTTTTCAGATTCGCGCAATTGAGAAACGCACTACTGCCGATAGAGGTAACGCTATAAGGAATTACAATGCTCGTGAGTCCACTGCAAGAATTAAAAGCCGAAGAGTCGATAGAAGTTACGTTACTGCCGATTGTTATATTTACAAGATCGGCGCAATTGTAAAATGATGTGGCGGCGATAGAAGTCAATCCGCTTATTGCTATTAAATGATAATCGATTCCGTCGGTATATGTATGTGTATTTACGGTTGAACTTGCCGTATTAAATTTTTCGACCGTTCCGTCGCCCCAATCGATTACCGAATTTGCGGGGGCTTTGAACGTTGCCTGCGTTGAGTTTGGGAAAGTCGTTCCTTTCCAAACGAGATACGTTTTTGACGGATTTTCTATAATATTCTCGTTGATTTTCGCTTCAAGTACGTTTAAGTCGTGTTGAGTTATATCGCCTCCGCCACCCGATGGACTTTTGAAATTGTATTTTTCCCATACGACGGCGTTTCGCCACGAATCGTAAGTCGTTGCCACCAAAACGATAGAATTAACCGCCGCGTCGGCAACGGCAGACGAAAACGGGAGTGTCATAGTGTCGTTAGAACCGGCGTTATTGCCGAGTATCTTAACGGTCATAGTCGTATCGCCTTTTGCGGTTAAAAGGGCTTTATACACGCGGAAACAATCCTTTGTCTGGCTCTTTAACCGTTCGTCTACGACCTGTTCTATCGCCCTTTTTATTTGTTCACTGTTACTTAAAATTGACATTATGCACCGCCTTCGATATATGCGTTCAAAGTAAATTTAGGAATATCCGCAACGCTCGTTGCATTTATCGTCATTGCCCCCGTTTCGCTCAACGGCAACGAAAAAGAATTGATTAAGTGTCTTTCGGTCGGACTTCCGGGCTTATCGGTACGTTGTACCGTAACGAGTTGATTTTCGATCAAGTGAAACATTTGACTGCAACTAATGTTCACGGATTTCTGCAAAACCGTTTTTTGTTTCAGCCTATATTGTGCAAAATCCGTACATTGTTTTGCATTGAAAAAATTAGCCCGCGTTTCGCATTGAGTTTTTATTCCGATTAGATTGATATTCGTATCGCTTGCGGGATCGTAATTGCTTGCTCTGCCCCATACGCCCACTTGCGAATTTCCACCGCCGACAATGACGATATCGTTATACACGGCATCGTTTTTTAATGTTTCTGAAATCTGCGAAAGATTGCAATTTTTTGGAGTAAAATTCCATAAAACCGCCTTTTGATAGTCGTCTATATCCGATTGCGACGGCTCTATTTTTAACGCGCCTGCGGCATCGTAACCGATTAACCCGATTATTTGTTCGTTCAACTGTGATAACAGAGAACCGATATTGCCACCGCAATTTTCCGTATAAGGAAACGGAATGTCCGTTACGTAAATCGTCCTGACCGACCCGTCGCTTTTCGTACTATCCCAAGTTTGTCCGAGATAGTAAGTCGGCAAAATCGGCGGCGTAGGGTCTATCGCCTTTGTTATATCGTCGGTTTGATTTAAGTCAAATTTAGATAAATGCAATAAGCCGTAAATCCATTTGTATAAAGCGTTCTGCCCTGCCTCTTCTTCGGTCGTAACGGGTATTGATACGGGTTTCGGCAGCGTGCCGCCGAGCGAGCCGTCAAGATTAGCCCATTTGTCTACGAGCGGAAAAGTAACCGTTTTCTGATTTTCGCTGAATACCGACTGCGGATTTTTGATAACTCCGACCATTTGCGGCAGATAAAAATCCGTTCCGTCGGGTAAAACAATCCCCATAGAAAGCCTTAATTGCGTGCCGAACCAAATATTGTTGACGTTGTAATCAAAAGCGTTGTCGAGATTAGAAAGCGTTATCGTTGCTTTTCTGCGCTGTCCGTTTTGAAGTGAAACGTTAAGCGTTCCACCTTGAATAAACGCCGACGATTGATACTTTTGATTATACCCTCGCTTGCTGTTATTACTTAAAAAGAACGCAACAGAACCGTCGGGCTGTAAAAATTCGAGTTTCGTCAGTTTTTTGAACGGATATTTTAACGCTTGCAGATATTGCAAATATTTATGAGTTTCTGCCATATCGCTCCTTTTTAATTCTTTTTCAGATTAGCGAAAGTGCCGTCGGCTTGCGGTAATTGAATAAGCGCAACGTCTTCGGCAGAGCCGATTTCTTCCCACGAAATAGATACGCTTACTTCTTGCGTTCCCGTTTTTGTATTGATCGTCTGCGTAATCGGCGCGGAAATGCCAACCTGAAAGATATTCCCTTTGGGGTCTTTCAAGAAAAACGTATCTCCGCTTACGCTTGCCGAATATAATTCCTGCATTTCTTCAACAGTGTCGAAATAATAAGCGTTTGTCGTATTTGATAACAAGGCTTGTAACGTTCCGCTACGACCCTTTCTTGAAGAAGGTTGCCGCAATCTATACCCCGTAAAATTCGTAAGCCAGTTTGGCGTGTTGTTGTTGCTTATTGCGCCGTATGCGATATTGTTTCCGAATTTCCAATAACCCGTAACATAATATATGTCGGGATCGTCATCGATATTGTTTTGAGCCTTTATCAGGTAATAAGCATTTTCACATTGATAAATCTCGTTTGATACAACGCTCGCGCCATAAATCGTATTTGCGTTCGGAATTATCACGTACTTATATTTTGCGTTTGATTTAACGCCAAAATCTCTGAATTGAGCATAAGAACGCGGTAATTTAACTAATTTCTTTGCATTTCCGTCATTTTCAACACGGTACATACTAAACGAAGATTGCAGATTGTTGATATCGCCTGCGTTAAGGGTTTCTTGACTGAAATTCGTGCAAAAAGCCGTATCGTTATTCGACCATTGCGCTTCCGAGACAGAAAGCGAACTCGTCAAAACTTTATTCCCTATCCAAATCCAACCGTAATATCTCGCGCCGTAAATCACTACGTTTTCTATCGACGACTGCCAACTATCCAAAGAGATAGTAAATTCGGCTAACATTGCTTCAATTCCGCTACGGTAGGAATAAAGATATATTTTAGTAGGCGACACGACTATTTGGAAAGCCGTCAAGGCACTGTTAATTAAATAAATCGTCGAACTGCCTAAATTGATATAGTTATTATTTATTCTTATTCTCAATTGATTATCATTCGACGAATCTCCGGGGGTTAATTCTATTTGCAAAGAATTAGTATCGTTACCGAGAGCGATAACTATATTGTCCGTAGTCGATTTTATCGTAAACTTGATACTTAACGACCACGGCGCAGAAATATTTAATTGTCCGCTATTCGTATTGTTCCATCTTACAAGAGACGAATTTTCCAAATTAAGAAGACCAGCAAGGAACGACGGCGACGTGCCTGACGCTTCGCCCGGAATAGAAAAGTACGGAAAAGTTATATCGTTTGATACGACGGAGTATGCGTTTTGCGATTTCGCCACCGCAGTACCCGTAGCACTTAATTCCGCTTGTACCGTAAAAGTCTTTTCGTCGCTTACTTGCACGCCGTTTGCCGTTTCGACGGTACAAACTATTCTGAACGTGTTATTCGACACGACAAAGCCGTCGTAAGTAAACGATAAATCGGCTGTGGAAATAGGCAACGTATCTGCAATGAGCGTTTCACCGTTAAATAATTGCCACCGCGCCCAATTGATTGCGTCGCCTTGCGCCTGCGCGTAAGTCGCAGTAAATTTGTACGCAGGCGAAGTGATAACCGACGGAATACTGTTTATTGAAAGCGTCGGGGTCGTTCTCGCCTTAAATACGGTCGGCGAAAATTGAACGACGGCATAATTGTCCGACAGTATGCCGCCCGAACTCGACAAAGCCCAATATTGAGTTAATTGCAATTGATAATCGTTGCCGTTTTCCACGCCGAGAGAACTCCATAAACGCTCTTTTGAACATATACAGTTTTGCGGGTTTCCCTTGTTGTCGTTAGGATAAATCGGCGCGTCGAGAATATAGGTTGCGTTTCCTTTTTCAGTGAGCGTACCGTCGCTATTTCTTAAAAATATCTGAATTTTATACGCGTACAGCGGGGAATTACCGTTTAATTGCCACGAAATATACAAACTACTCCCCGCGTCTATCGTGCTTTCGTTTATTCCCGCAAGGGTCGAAGGGATAATATTTGACGGCTGAAATAACATATCTATACTCCTTTAATTGACTAATTTCATATTGTCAAACAACTCGACGATTGTTTTTGTTTGCGCGTCTTCCGCGCTTATCGGTACGCCGTTCACAACGTAAGAATTGTTGTTAGAATTGTTTATCATGCTGCCACCGTTAGTGATAATGTCTCCGCGCGACAATATCGGGCTACGGTTTGTCGCGCCGAATAAAATCCCAAGACTGTCGGTAAAAGCCTTAAATTGTGCGTTAGAGGTCGGATTGAGTATCTTCTCGGCTAATTCAGGGGGCAACACTATTTCGTCGCGCGAAGTCGCTTTTATGCCGCCTAAACCGTGCAAAACCCCGCCACTATCGTAGGTAGTCGTTTCTTCGCTGCCTGTTGAGCGGATATGTACACGACCACTCTTTTCAATTGCGTCGATAATTTTATCTACAAATTCAGGCGTTTCACCTTCGCCGAAAGTTCCCTCATAGGCTTTCGCCCATTTATCGAGCGTTTCTAACAATTCTTTGTTAGTCGTGCTGTCTTTATCTAACAAATTCAGAACGTCATCCCACGCCGCGTCTTTAATATTCTCTCTGGCTTTATCAAGATTCTTTTGAGCATTTTCAATGGCTTCGGTATTTTGTTGCCATTCCAACCTACCCGTTTCGGTATTATAGGTAAGAACGTCCATTGAATTTTCAGCGTCTTTCAATGCCTTTTCGGCTTCTAAAACGGCTAATCGCTTTTCTTCGTAATCGGCGGTTTCTTTTTGTGTGTCGCGGATTTCTTTTAAGGCGTTAGCGATGTCTTTATACTTGCTTGCGACTTTGGATAAATCGTCCGACCAAACCTTGACTTCTTCCGTTGCCTTTAAGTAACTGTCGAGAATTTTCTGAAATTCTTCGTCGGACATTTCTCCTTTCGCTATTTTACGGATTTGTTCAAGCGATAATCTTTTCAGAAAGTCATCGGAATTTTCGTCGCCATACAATAATTTGTTTGATTTGTCGTATTTACTTTCAGCACCAAATGATTTAATAGCAGAATTTATATACCCTAAGAGATATTCTCTATCTGAATCACTTAATGTTGAATCTTCTTGAATTTCTTCCTTGATTTCGGTGAAAAGCGCAAGCCATTCCTCAGGAGTCAGGTTTCCTCCCCCTTTCCCCCAAAAGGAAGTTGGAATATTCTCTACACCAAAGAATGAACCAAAAGCCTCACCAACTTGGATATACCATTTTTCAGCCTTGTTGGCTTTTTCACTACTATATCCGTGTTTATTAAGCCAATTATTTAACTTTGAGTCCCCCTGATTGTAAAGATTGGTGTATTCGGGGAACACCCATACTTTTTGTTTGCTACTTAAATACTTTTGAGCATCTGAAAAAGCCTTTGAATTTTCGTCGTAATATTTTTTTATTTGCTGTTGAAGATCGTCTTTTTCGGAAGTTTTAATTAACTCTTTTTGGTCTTCAAGACTACCGTTTATAAGGTCGAGAGAGTCTTTATACTTGTTATTGCTTTCAATAAGTTTATTTTGAATAGTCAATAACGTATTTTGAGCCGCCTCGATTTGACTTGTAGAAGAAGCATTATCTTCCAAAACGGCGCGTGCCTTTTCAAATTGAGAGATATAATCGGCATATTCGTTTGTTACCGTTTCTATGTTGGTCTTTAACTTATTAAGATTATCTAACCCCTCTTCAAGACTTCCCGAAATATCTTTATTTCCTGCATTATTGACGGAATCAATAATACCGATTACAACCGATATTGCCGTGGCTATCAAGCCTATCGCTCCCAAAGCGTTATTAAACGTTATTGCGGCGGCAGTACCCTGCTTAAATGCAAGGATAATTGATTTTATCGAAGATAGTAACGTTGCAAAGCCTGCGGCAATCTGTTTACCGTAAATCAATGCTAAAACAGTTCCTAATGCAAGGACAGTAGTTCTTAAACCACCCGTGTATTCAATTATTTTCAACAACCACGAAGCAATGGATATCAACTCTTTCTTGAACGACAAAAACCCTTGTTCGTCGTTGGCTAAATATTGCCATTGTGCCTTTAATGCGTTGAGTTTTGCCGAGTAAGTATCTAAATATTCTTCGTTTTCCTTTTGAGAATATCCCGCTGCGTCGGCTAACGTTTCCTGCGCCTTTTTAACGCTGTCCATATTGTTTAAGAGAGCGATAAAATAGTTTTTACGGAACGTACTTGCCGTGTCGTAGATTTCGGTTACTTTGGCGTAATTTTCGCCGAGAGCGTCTTGTAATTCGTCGTTAAGGTTACGCCAATCGTCGTCGGTAAACAGCGTGCCGAGAATACTTTCGTTTTGCCCGTTAGTGTTTTTAATTTCTTCGGACAAACCTTGCCAGATATCAAGCACCGTACCTTTGCCGTGGCGGAAATCGTTGACGATATTCGCCATATTTTCGCTTAATTTTGCGAAAGTATCGAGCGCGGAACTCTTCGTAGAAAATTGAATAAGAGAGTTGACGGCAGTACCGAGATTTTCACCGCTTCTGCCCGTCGCTTCCGACAAGGCGGTAATTATACTTACGGTCTGGTCAAGATTAAGATTTGCATTTTTCGCCGAAGAACCCGTTCTTTGCAACGCCGTTAATAGTTTATCGGTCGTAACCGCAGCATTATCCGCCGTGATATTGAGTTTATCGACGATAAGCATTAAATCGTCGGCAGACAAGCCAAACTGTTGCATTATGGCGATCAACCCGTCGGAAGCCTGCGTTGCGTCAAGTTCGGCAACGTTAAGCGCGACAACCGCCGCTTCCGTCGCCTTTAACGTTTCGGAAACGTTCATACCCGAACGCGCAAAGTTAAGGGCTATCTGACTTACGTTTTCAAACGTCTGCCCGTATTCCTGCGCCATTTTATACAACTTATCCGAAAGGTCTTTATCACCTATCGAGCCGCTCGGCAAAACGCGTTGCAACTCGATTATCCTGTCTTCCGTTTCAACCAAAGTTGTATTGATTGAAGCAAACGCACTTTTAATAAGATTCAGCGGTTTCATTACCAAAGTGGCAACAATTTGCCAGCGTAAGAACCCCTGCATCATCGAAAGCATACTCTGTTGATTATCTTTGTTTGCTTGGGTGTTTTCTTTTATTGCTTTCGTGTTTTTTTGCTCGGTTTTAGTATAGTCTTCTACCGCTTTGGTCGCTTTTATTTTAGAGATAAATTCTTTATTTCCCGCATCTGCCTGCTTTGCCATTGCCGTTGCGGTTTTTGCCTTTTCTTGCGCTAATTTCTGTTCCGCAATGGCATTTTTGTTGTTGACCTGTAAAGTCTTTTGAGCGACTTTCGCAAGCGAATTATAATACTTCGTTAAAGAGTTAATCTGCGCCGTAAGGTCTTTGTTTACCTTTACGCCGCTTAAAGAATCGGCAACCGACTTTATAGATGTTTCGAGTTGCTTTAACTGTTGCGTAGCAAGTGTATTTTTTAATTCTACGTCAAGTATTATCTTTGCCATAAGTCGCTCCTGTTTATATAACTACCGAGAATTTCTCGGTTATTGCCTATTTTAATTATCTTTGCTGTCTAAATAAGAATCTTTGAAATCTAAACGCTCGCCGTTTTCTTTTTCGACTTTGTAAGGTTTCATAGCGCGGATAAAACTATCCAACGCTTCGGTTTCTTGTTCTTTGACAAAATTATTCCAAAACGGACGAGGCGGAGGATTTCCCCATAATTTGCCCGTTTGTATACTTTCGATTAAATCGTCGCCGTTACGCACGACGGAAAAGAATTGAGTCGCGTGATAACCCGTCGGCGAATAATCAAACGTCAGTCTTCCGTTATCAACGCTTATAGATATATTCTTTTTATCCCCCAACGGTCTACCCAAACTCGGATTATCCGTTCTTCTTTCATACACAAGCGGCGTATAGCCGTTATACCAAGTGCCGAATAGGTAATTGTAAAACGAATAAAGCATATCTCCGCTAACCCAACGTAAAGCACTATGAACCGCTTTATTTATATCGTCGGTCTGTTTTTTCATATCGGTTTCTATACCGACCGTTTCGACTTTTACGTTAAGAAAATCGTTCATTTTACACCTATAAAAACAAAACGCCGTATCTACGCCCGTATTTCAGGGCGTAGACAGCGTTTTTAGTTAAAAATTTACGCCGTAACCGTAACGGTACAAGTCGCTTTGACGGCGGGGGTAACGTCGGGAACGGTTATCGTAACCGTCGTATTACCTGCCGCAACGCCTTCGACAACGCCGTTGTTATCGACTTTTGCCGTTGCCGCAGCCGCAGAAGCATAGGTCAAAGACGAATAAACGGGCTGTGCAACCGTTCCGTCTTTAAGCAAATACTTGACGGGGATTTGGACTTTTGCGCCGACTTTTGCGGTTACACCGCCACCGACGACGAATAAGCCTTCTACTTGGTCGGTTACTTTGCCGCACGGAACGTATACGTAGTAAGCATACGGAGCGGACGAGTTCGCGCAGTCGCGGAAATCCGTCGCGTCGGGTATGTTGTCTACGTTTGCCAACGCCTGCCAGTCGTAAGCGGTCGTCGCGTTTGCCGTCTGCGAAGCGGAAATACCTGCGTCGCCCGTGAATTGAGCGTACTTTACAACGAGATACAAGTAACCCGCAAGCGAGCCGTTAGTAACCGCTTCGCCCTGTTTCGCGTAAACGTTGTATTTGTAGGTAAGACCCGCAACCTGCGGCGTGAAGTTCGACGGAAGGTCGAGAACCTTTGCCGAAGCAACCGACGTAAAGTAAAATATGTCGTAAGACGCGCCCGTATAGTTACCCTGCACTACACCCGTAGTGAGGTCTATGCCGACGTTTTCACCCGTGTAATCGGTCGCTCCCGCAGGTCTTACGTAACACAAGCCGTAAGTGTCGTCGGAATCTTGGGTATACGCTCTTGCCGGCGGATAATCCGCAAGGTGGGGAATGGTAAGTTTGCCGCTGACGGGCGCAACACCCGATTCTACGACTTCGACAACACCGTTATTCTTAACCGTACCGCCGCTTATCATTGCCCTTTGTCTTAACGAAAACGCTTGCGAAGTAAGAGTACCCGAAAGACGCGTCGTATCGGGAATAGTTATAAGCAACGGGTTGCCGACCGCACCGGTTATCTCGCCGAGATTGACGGACGACGTAACCGAACCTTCGCTCGCAACGGTGTCATAACCGATAATATTGCCTTTCGCGTCGGTGATTTTTACTTCCGCAATACCTTTTACGAAAAGGTTGGGATCACCAAAATGAAATGCGTTCATATAAAATCTCCTGTTAATTTATTTTTGTTTTACGCCGCCTAACTGCTTACCTAAATCGCTTGCCGACATAGTACCCATCGTTTCGTCGATACTGTCGTAAGCCCACGACGGAAACGGATTGCCTTTCTTAAAAGTAACCATTCCCGATAATTCGGCTTGTCCGTAAAGAGTGTATTTCTTATCACGGTCTATCGCCTTAAATCGGTTCTCAAACTCACGAATAGTCCAGTCGTCGATTTCTCTTTCGCTCACCTTTGAAAAGTAGGCTACGGACGAAATAAGACTGCCTAAATCGGTTTTGAGTTTAACCTGATTACCCGATTGCATTTCTTGTAATTGCTTTTGGGCTAAAACAAGTTCTTCGTTTTCGCTGTCGTCGGGCAATTCAAGCCCGTTCTGGTCTGCAATAAGCGGTCGTATATATGCGGAAAAATCTTGGGGCGTAATTTCCGCGACATTATCGCCTTGCGTCATTTTGAATCGGACTATTTCAAGGTCTTTGCCGACCTGCCTGATAACGATATTCTCGCCTTTCATGTACTCTTTAATGTCGAAATTATCTATCCGCAAAGATAAAGACATTAAGAGCAACAATCGGCTGAATAAACCGCTACCCGCTCCGTTCTTAATCGTTTCGTCAATTTCAAGCGAAAAAACGGCATTGAGATAATCTTTCATTTGGTACTTAACAGGGAGTGTACCTAATCGGATTATCAATGCGTCTTTACACGCTAAAAATTGCTCATAGAATGACATTTTGACGGGATAGAACGTTAAATTAAGCATTTCAATAGGTCTTCCTTGCCTAATTCTCTGTTGCCTTTCCCATTGTGATAATTGGCTCATTTCTTATCTCCTGCCTTTTATCGGTGTATATCAATCGGACTTTTACTCCGAGTGGTATCTGTAACAACTTTGCGCTTCTTCCGTGTTTTCAACGCGTTTAGTGCAATTACAATGCCTTTGATAAGCGCACATTGCGTTTACGCTGTCTTTAACGTTGGAATAACTTTCGCCGTCTTTCATTAAAAGTTTGCAAAGTAAAAATTCTAACTGCGGTTTTCTTACCGCGTTCGGACATTCGTATCTATTTGCCATAGTCTTAATACCCGTTTAACGCGATTTCGGTAGTTGCCGAATACTCGCCGTAACTGACCGTAACGACAAGCGGCTCTACGCTTGCTTTAAGACACTGAATTTGCGCCGACATCTGTTTCGGGGCTATCGTCGCCACATAGCAGTTACCTTTCGCCCCGCCGAAAGACCACGACAAGGGTTTATTCGTCTTTGCGCCTTCTTCATAATATCTCGCTTTTACGACGGCTTCGTCGTACTGCGTAATCTCTGTCGGCAGAACGCCTAAAAACGCCACGTAAGGCTCGTTTACGTCGCCCGCCACCGCAATTTCAAGCGTTGCCGTAATTGCCGTATTTTCGGCAAGCGTTGCCGTGATAATCGCATTTCCGTTCTTGTTTGCCGTAATCTCGCCGTTTGCGTTTACCGAAACCACGCCGTTATCACTCGAAGAATATATCCAAGTAAGCGGTTTATCCTCGGTCGGCAAAATTTCAACGTCGTTAAGCGAGAAATGCGCCGTAAGTTGAGCGGTTTGTCCGACTTTGATTTTATCCGCGCCGTCAAGCATCGCCGAATAAATCGAGTTTTTACCGTTCGCAATAAAAGTCTTTTCCAAGTCGTCGTATTCGTTAATATTTTCTTCTTTGCGAATGGTAAAATTAAGTAAATGGCAACTGTCGCGATCGCCCGAAAATTCCTGAATAAAGTCCGTAACCCCGGTAACGTAAAACGACTGACTGCCGAGAATTAAGCGGTAATTTTGCTTAATTTGTTTCGTGTTATCGTTAAGTTGGCAAGTTACATTAAAATATCCGTCGGGTAATACGAGATTGTTCGGCGTTTCGTTCGAGTTGTTCATCATCGCATAACGCTCGACGACGATAGGCTCGGTAACGACGTTGCCGTAGTAATCGAATGAATTGTAAGACGAGTTACAACGCGCAACGACCGCCGTAGGCTTTACGCTCGACACGTTCGACGGGTTTATGGAAAGCCAAACGCTTCCCGCCGTCTTTATCTTTGCGCCGATAGGAAAATACTCGATATGCTTTTCGGGGAATAACACCAACTTGAAATCGTCGGTTTTACTGCCCGTAAACGACTTGCTGTCGTTAGACGATAAATCTGACAGGCGTATGTTTGTGTTTACCCATTTATAGAAATCGTCGGCTGACAATCCCTGCACGTCGGCATTAAAATAGTCGCTTGCAAGATACGCACGATTTGAATCGAACTTTCTTGCCCTGTCCGCCATATATTGCGTTTTACGGTCGGCGTATTGTTTCGGTGTATTTTTCAACACTGTTGATATTTTATCGCTTGCCGCAATCGCATTTTTTATGTATTTTTGGCTTTGATTAGACATTTTCGCTCGCCCTTACTTATCCCATATTTCTATTCTGCGCCGTAAGATTTTTGCATATCTTTTCATATGAAAAGCCTGCCGTCTTAACAATCTGCGCATGGCGGGTTTTAATTCGCGGAAACCTACCGTTTTAATAAAAGACGTGAGATTTCCGAGTTTTTCTTCAAGTGCCTTTAATTCCGTTTCCGCTCTGCTTTTCGCCGTGCTTTCGCTCATTTGTCGTACCTCTGAATTTTAGTTTTTTGCCGTCTATAACGAACTCGACGGCGTTGTTCTTTTTATGTTTTTTATAAGCAACGCAACAAGCCTTATTCTCTTGCGGGCAAGACTTGCAAAATTCGTACATTCCGAAATTTTCACACATAGTCGATCCTCTATTAGGCGAGTTTAATGCCGCCAATATCGGGCTTATTATTCGTATCACCGGGCAAAGGCGTTTTCGTCGTTGCGAGTTCGAGACCGATTATCAATTCTCTGCCGACGTTAATATCGCCGTCGTAGATTGGACGACTTCCGCAGTCAGGATGACAACGCCTGTCAAACATAAACGTGCCGATTCCCGTCATATTTACGCCGTTTAACGCTTCGATTATGGCTTGCTCGATCCCCATCGTTCTGCTGTACTCTTGTTCTTTCGAGTTCGCTTCATTCGTGTAATGCGACCAAATATAAAAGTGAATTGCCGTAGCCGTTTTGAAACTGTCGTTCGGCATTTCTCTTCCCTCAAATACGTAAACACGCGTTTGAGCGTCCGTCTGACTTTGTTTTACCCATATTTGCGGGAATATCCTGTAACCTTTGTCGGTCGGCGGGTTTTCCGCTCTTTCGGGATTGAAGACGACGCTCATTTTCTCTTTTATCGTCGGCAACGCTTTCGACAAAGGTCTTGCGCCGTCGTGATAAAGATACTTCCAAAATCTGCAACGAGAATAAGAGTTGTCGTCTACGGGCTGATAATCGCCTTGCGGAGCGTCAATAAGGTAATCGCATATTTTACGCGTAAGGTCGGTTATCTGCGACATATCGTTGTAACTTTCCTGCGTGTTTATGTATGGAAACCATTGACTGTACTTAGGCATTTTCTTTCTCCGTTGCGCCGCTCTCTTCGGGTTTATCCGATGTTACGTTGAGTTTCGCTACTTCTTCTTGCAGTTTTTTTGCAAGTTCTGTAACTCTTTCGGGCGTGGAATATACCGACAACGCCGAAAGCAAACGATATATCGGGTTATTGTAGTGAGATTTGAGATTTTCGATTTCTATGTACACCATTCTTTGGAGTTCTTTGAAATCAGTGAGAATATCAAAGGCTTTTTCCTTGAATAAGGGATTGACCTTATATCTCTCGATTTGATTCATCATTGCCCCGCCCGCATAGAAATCGTACTGCTCGTAAGAATCTTTCTTTTCGTCCAATTCGATATCGAAATAAAAGCCGAGCAACGTATTTTGTAAGAGTATCGCTTTAAGCGGCGCGTTTTCACCCTGCACCGCAGGCAACGCAAGGATCTTGTTTATGTCGTGGTCTTCCTTTTCGGCGACTACGGAAATCAGACAATGCCTCGCTATCTGATAGGAAATAACTTGTTTATCCGCAAGCGGCATATAGGTTTTTGCCTTTTGCATAAGTTCGTCGGTTATTCTGAAATATTCGTTCATAATCTTTCACCTTAAAACTGCAACCGTTTGACGGCGGGTATCGTTGCTTTGTAGTAGAGATTTTGCTCGTATTGCCGCATTTCTTCGGCAAGTTTACGGCGGAGTTGATTGAGCCGAGCCGTGTCCGCGTCCATTTTACGGGCGCGGTTTTGTTCGTAAAAACTCTTATCTTCCACTTTTGCAACGTTGGAAAGCCAATCGGTATTGAAACGGTCTTGCCACACAACCTGAAAACACATTCCGAGAATATTCTTCATTTCGATAGGCAAATCGTTCTCAAAATACCCGTCCGTATAGAAGTCAAAATCGAATACAACGCCTTTTTCTATCGGATTATCCGCCGTGGCGTTTATCGTTACGCTACCCGTCGTTTTATCGTATTCGCACTCGGCAGCGGGTAAAGAAACAACATTGCCCGACGCGTCGCGCGTAAGAACGTGCGCCGAAAACAACTCGTAGCCGACGTATTCGTCGCCGAGACTTACCACTTTCGACGAAGTGATAGTTTCCGTAAGAGTGTATTGCGTATTGTCATACTTTGCTTCGACGTATTTAGGGTCATTTTTATCGCCTACCAAATAAGGCAAAACCTCGGCGGGTTTATTAAAAAGCGGTATTGCAACGTTCAGATACGCCGACATTTTTCTCGCATAAAGCGGCGGATTGTCTACCGCTAATTCTTCAAGCCGTATATCGTCAACGTATTGAGCGCAATATTTCGTTAAGACTTCTAAAATCGGTGTCATTTTATTTTCCTTTTATTTTAGTCTGCGTTATCTGCCAAAACTCTTGCCATATCTTTGAGAATCGCTTTGAACATTCCGTCCTTATCCGTTTCTTTTGATATGTTGTTAAGGCGTTGAATAAGCGGTTGATTTACCCTGTTGTCGTGCGCCATATACGCATCAATATAAAGCGTTGTGATTATTGCCTTATGTTCAGGGCAAGCCAATTTGAAGATCTTACAAATAGTGTCTTCGGGCAAAGATAAAAGTTTGTAATAAATATCGGGCGAAAGAAGTTCGCCGTCTTTGTATTTAAGCCCGTAACGCTCTCTTTCGTCGTCCGTAAGCCCGGACAAGACTATAAGTCTTCTGTCTTTCAAACGGTCGAGAACGCCCGGCGTAAGATTTTGCAAAAATTCCTTTTTGGGAATATCTCTCGTGCCGCCTCTACCCTGAATGTCGCCCAACCTGTCATTAAGGTGTACGGTCGAACCTTCGGCTACAACGCCCATATACAAAAGCGTAACATATTCGTCCGCTTTATCCTTGACGTATACCGTCTGCGGCTGTACGTTTTGCATTGCCGCTTTAACCGCCTCGGCAACGGCTTTATTCACAATTTCGTGAAGTTCTGCTTCCGTGTAGGTTTTGCGAGATTCGCCCGTAGGTTTCGTGTTGTTTGTTTTTTTAATTTCCTCTGCCATTTTTCTTCTCCTTCGGAAAATTTTATTTCGGGGATTGCGGGAGTTGCACGCCGCATAATCGCTCTTATCCCCGTATAACGACGGCAACAGCAATATTGCCGTCGTATTGCGTATATATCAGTTTAAGCCGACAATTCCGTTAAATCGTAATCTTGATTATTCTGGAACTGAACGCGGGTTTGATATCGAATACCAACGTTTCAGAAATGTCGATAGTCATATCGGCGGTTTCTTCGGGCGTAAACGTGATGGTTATGGGCAAACCTTCGGCGATTGCGCCTACCATAGGCGCGTAGCCGATTTTAGCCATTATGTAGATATTCTTCTTTGTCTCGTCATCAAGACCGAGGAATTTCGGGTTGTAGTTCTGCGTGCCGGGAACTACCGCAAGACCCGCTTCGATAAGGTCTACGCCCGCGACATTGGCAAGGAAGCCGTTCTTTACGAACTCCGTACCGATTTCGCCCTGAATACCCGCTACCGCGCCGTCCGTGCCAACCGTAGGAAGCACTTTTGAAAGTCCGGCAAGAGAGCCGAGAGCCATAAGTTGAGTACGCGAAACGCCGTTGAGTGCTTGCGACTGCATTAACGCCTGATTCCAGTTATCGAGCGAGAAGCCGTCGATTACGCTACCCGAAGGCATATATTTCGTGTTCGCTATCGCCTTGTTAAATTCGCCGAGCGTCATAGCGTACATTTTGCTTGCCGCGCCGCGTGCAAACGCCGCGTAGTAACGACCCGCTTCGCCGTCGATAACGTCCTGATACCATTTGATTTTGGTCTTTGCGGTATAGGGCTTGGGCGTAACGGCGATTTGGCTCTTGTAAAGGTACTGATACGGTTTGCTCGAAACAGAACCCCAAGAATCGTCGTCGAATACGAAGAAGTCGTTAGACAAAACGTCTACGAGTTTGGTTTCGCCGATTCTGCCTCTTTCCCAAGTAACAAGTTTGTCCATTACTCCGTCCATAACGGCGGGAAGCAACGGCGTGATAACTTCTTGCGAAATCGACTGCAACGCATTAAGGAAAATCGGGTTTTTGTAAAGTCCGAGGTCGTTTTCGACTTCTTTCATGGTCGAATACGGTGCTTTACCGATTACCGTGTTTGCCTGCGCCGCGCAGAAAAGCACGGTATTTACCCAAGTGTTACGCGAAAAAGACGCGTAATCTTCTACTTTGGAAGTGTAGGAATTGCTCCTGCATTTGTTTGCAATTCTGCCGAAATATTCGACGGTTGCAAGTCTGCCCGCGCTGATAAGTTCGTCGCGGCTGATTTCTCTCGACTTCCCTTCGGCAGAGCAAACTTTGATTTTTTGATTGTTGTTGGATTTGTAAGAGAATATATCTCTCGACAAAGCGTTTAAGGATTTTGCGTTCATTCTTTTGTCCTCCTATTAACCTGCGGCTTTTACGCTGCGGAGACATCTGACGGTAATCTTCTGACCGCCGTCATACGCGCCTTCGATAAAGCGTTTGCCGAAATCTTCGATCGCAAAGTATACACTGCCGTCGGTGGGCGCAGCCGCTACCGCAACAAGCAAGCCGTTAGCAATCGTAGCGAATTTAAGCGAATCGGACGGAGCGGTAGAGAAGTTGCCCGCGCCGAAATTGTACTGCTCGCCGACCATAAGTTCGGTGAAGTCGCCTCTTTCGTCTGCCGGAAGAGCAAGACCGAGCGTTTTGCCGGGAAGGTTGATTACCATTCCGTCGCTGTCTACGGCTTTGTTCACGTCGTAAGTGTTGCAAGCATAAATGCCCGTTCTGTCGCCGGGAAGACCCGCAACCGCGCCACTCGCCGCCGCGATCATATAATAACTGTTTGCGTTTTTAAGACCCGCACTTTCATATCCCAAAAGCGGAAGTCTGTCTTTGGTTACGCAAAGGAAACCTGCGGCGCAGTCGTCGGGCGTAAAATCGCTACCGCTGAACGAGCCGAATTTACCCGTTACGTTTTGATTGTCGTTTCTCTTCGAGTTGGAAACATATACTTCAAAACGAGTATTTTGAATTTTGCTCATAATTGAGTTCTCCTTTATTTTTATTGATTAGTCATTTTGTCGATAAGGTTTTGAACGTCGTCGCCGCCGTTGTTCTTATCGGAGTTCGTTTTGGGAATTTCCCAAGCGAAAGCCTTCTGCATTTTCGCTTTGTTTTGTTCGCGAATTATGCTCATACAACGCGCGTCAACGTCGCAACGCGCCTTTTCGTCGCCGACAAACTTGCCGTCTTCTTCCATTTCGGAATACTTTGCGACTTTTTCGTCGGTCAAAAGGTCGTCGCACTCGTTATCCGCGATATCGGCGAGAGAATTTTCTCTGTTCTTCGCGAGTTGTTCGCGGACGGCGTTTTTAACCGCTTCTTTTCTACGCGCCATTTCGGCATCCTGCATAGTTTTAAGCGATTTTTCGACTGCTTCTTTGCCTTCTTTGACCGAATTGAGTTCGGCTTTAAGTTCGGCGTTTTCGGCGGTCAAATCTTCGATTACCGCGTCGAGGGCAACTTTTACTTCGTTTTCACCTTCGCCAAAAACAACAGTCGCGTTGACGGCGGTTTTAACGCCCTCGACTATTTCGCCGTTGTCTTGAACTGCGGTAGAAACAAAAGCGTCGTTTTTGTCGAGCGATAAAAGAGCGACTTTCTCGCCGTCTACGCCGACAACTCTGAACCCGTTGAACTTACCGTTTTTTAAGTCTTTGAGTTTCATAACTGTTACTTTGTTCTCCTTTTTTGTTTTTGATTGCGGATTTTTTTGTTTTTGCTCTTGCATTGACGCGACTCGTAACGTCTCTTCTCTAATCTTGTCAACACCCAAAGCGGATAAGGCTCTGATATTCGCTCCCGTTACTGCGGGGGCTACGTCGTCGCCCAATATAGTCGTGCCGAGTATCTGATATTTGGTAAACACCTCGGTAGAACCCTCTTTGTGCATTTCGTCAACGAGGGTTTCAATGCTGATAGACATTCCGTCAAGACCCTGTTTCTTGATTTTTTCCACCAACTCCTGCGCGTACCATTGCCAGATATACCCAATGCCTACTATCCATTTTTTACCGTCTTTTTCTTCGATTCTTATATCGCTGTCGTTATCGAAGAAACCGACTATTCTTTCGGCGGTAGAACTCATAAACGAAGCGATAACGCTTCCGTCGGGGTTGCTTACCTCTCTGAAATTGTGTCCGTCGCCGATTTTGTCGCCCACATAAGCGACGAGTATAGGCGTTTTCGCAAAAAGATTTTTATGCTCTTCCAAACGCTCGTAACGCCAATCGTTGTTGTTCGTTATATCGTTGAGAAGCCATAATTCCGCTTTCTGCCGCCAACCGTCTTTTTCGGCAAGAATTTTAAGTTTACCGATAAAAGAATTGTAAGTTTTCCCGTTTTCGGTTATCGTTTTGAATTTGCTCATCGTCGTTTACCTGCTTGCCTTTTTTGAATATATAAAAGGGGCTACGAGCAACCGTCAAGAAAAATATTCCGATAGTTCTCTCATAGCCCCGTTTGGCTGTCGTTTACACCCCGTTTGGCGAAACCGCTATATATTCAGTTGTGTTAATTTTACTTTAAGTCGATCCCGTCGATAAACTCTTGCAGAGTATCGGGCGTTTCTTCGACCGTTTCAGCCTTTTTATCGGCTTTTTTCGTTTTTTTGCTTTTTCCGTTTACCGAAGCACTTGCGATTTCTTTGATTTCGTCAGTAGTAATAGTTCCGTCTGCAACCGCTTCGTCAACCTTTTCGAGTACCGCTTTGCCCTCTTCGCTATCATAGGGATTTTCTATCTTTACACCTAAAAATCTCTCGAATATGCCATAAAGAGCAATAGACTGACCGCCGAGAATAAAACCTGCGGCAACGTCGAAAGCAGTTTTCATTAAATAGGTATCGTATAAATATTCACCCAAGCACCCGAACGCAAACGGCAGTAAAAGTATTACCGAATTTACCGCTTTACGGGTTCTTTCTACTTTTATTTTTGCCGTAAAATGCTTTATAGGTATCTTGATTGCCTGCGTAAGAAGAAATATAATAGCCGCCATAATCCATATCATATAATAGCGATTATGCAGTACCTTTACCACAAAATCCATAACTATCCCTCCTTATTCTTCGGCGAGTTGTTTATCGATTTCGGTAATAACGGCTTTGAAACTTTCTTCTACTTTTGCCTGAATCTTTTCGTTAGCCCTATCCTTGAAAGCGGCTTTCTGTAAATCGTAACTGTTGATTATCTCGGAAACCTGCTTATCGTAGGCAGCCTTTGCGGTATTTAAGCCTTTCTGCTTTTCGGTTTCGAGCCTCGTCATTTCGGGTTCGATAACTTCGATGTTCGCTTTGGCTTTTTGATTTGCGATTTCGGATTGTTTCAACGCTTCGATATTCGCTTTGGTCTTTTGAAGTTCCTGTCTGATACAATCTAACATAACCTTTTTACCTCCGCGCCTTAATATCCGAGTTGCGGTTCTGCCGCAGGCTCGTCCGTCGCTTCTGCCCGCACCTCTTCCGTAACGTCGGCTTCTACGACTGCTTCGGGTTCGGGGTATCTGATAAGTCCGAGTTTAGCCGCGCAGTCTTCGAGTTCGACGATTTCGGCGGATAATCTGTTCTTATCGGTGGAAGCGATTTCTTTGTCGAGGTTTTCAAGTTCGACCGCGAGTTGCGCCCGTCTTACGATTTTGTTTTCGTAATCGTCTACGAGTGCTTGTCTTTTCTCAATTTCAGCCACGATAACGTGGTCTTTATTGATAACTTCATAATCCATTTTCGTTTACTCTCCTTTTATAGATTTTTAATAATTTTTTTTATAAAGTCCGTTTCCACCATTGCTCTTCCTTGAAAAAAGACGTTTATCTGTGTTAATTGATAATTCCGAAGCGTTTCAAAAGGAATATAATCCCTATTCCTACGCCGATAATTATCGCCCATTTTATCGTTTGAAGTATGGGTTTATCGAGTTTGGATAAGTTTCTGCCGAGTTGACGGAATCTGTTCACGAAGTCCGAATAAGAAAAATCTTTCGGCACTTTGTACTTTTCGCCTTTACCGTCTACGACTTCGACCATATTGTCGGGCGCGCTGTTGTACAAATACAAAAACTTTTCGACTTGCTTTCTGCGCTTGTTAAGCATTTGAGTGTGCCGAGCGTCCTGTTCGAGCGTGTCCATTTCGTATTTATGTTGCCGATTGAGTTGCGCACGTAAATGTTTGAGCCGTAATTCCCGCGTTTCGGTTTCGTAAAGGCTTTCGGCGGTTTGCACGTTTCTTTTGCGGATCTCGCTTGCTTCTTTTGCAAGGTCGGATTTTATCCGCTCTTCGCCGCACCTGCGCCCTAATTCCTGCACTTCTTTCGTTTGTAACAGTTCGTTTTCTTTGTCCTTCACAACGTCCATTACGCTCGTTTGATTGCTTTCGGCGGGCTTTACGGCGACTTCGGTTTTATTCTTTTTTTCTTCGATTTCTTTTTCGGCGAGTTGCCTTAACTCGTCCATAGATTTAAGTTCTGCCATAATCCACCAACCTTTTTACTCGTCGCCATGCTTACTCTTTTATCTGCGGCGCGTTGTTCTTTACCCAGTTGTCGAAAGAACTGTACGACGGCTCGTTATCCCACATAGACCATGCGTCCAATAAAAACGCCCTGTCCGCGCTGTTACGCATTTGCAGGTCTTCGACTTTTCTTGCAAGAGCGGAAAACTCTCTGTGTTCGCCGTCAACAACGAATACGAACTCTCTTAACGTTTCGTCCGTTTCGTCGATTATACCCACGCAAACCTCAAAAACCTTGTCAAGGTCGTCAAACTCTTCGACGAGTTCGTTTATTGGCGGATATTCGACTATCAAGCCCTTTTCGGCTAAAATAGCCTTAAAATCGTCAACGTAATCGGGTTGCTTATGTTCGAGCGAATGTATGTACCCCGTAAGCGATTTTAAGCCGAACTTCGCCCAAGTTATCTCTTTTATGAAAGCGAAAAACCTTTCCGCTTCGCCGTATGCGGTCATAATTTTACGCATAAGCGGTTTAAGAAACGCAAAATCTGCGTTGTCGTAATTGTAAAAATCTCTCTTTTTCATACCTTATCTAACTCCATAAGCAAAGTTCGCTTTACTTCGTACACTTTACCGTTCATAATTTCAAGCCGATTTCCGCGCTGTCTGCACTCTTCGGCAAGTCGCTCGATCGTCTTAATATTATCGGGGATATTCGTGTACGAAGGTACGCTTTTACTCGGTATATTCGTCGGGGCAAAACCCGTAGAATTGTATCGATTAGTTTGCATTTTCTACCGCCTGTGCGTTTCCGAAAAGTTCTCTTTGTTCTTGCGGAATATCCTTGTCTGTTTCTACATAAGTATACGGCGCAGTTTCAATATCGATTGCCTCGGAATACTCTTCTGTTGTTCCGACTTTTTTAATAATTTTGTTGTTGTCAGAATAGGACTTGTAAAGTTTTACACCGTCATTTCTTGTTGCATAATATTCTCTTACTATCATACCGTTGCCTCCTCGATATAATCTGCAAATGCTGTCCAATTTGTAGCCGCCTTATATGTTTCACTCGTACCCTTTGGGACTATTATTTTATTAAGATACTCCGCCGTAAAAGTATTACTTGCAATAGTCGGTGGAGTGGTTGGTAACATAGTTATTATTACTTCGTTAGCCCCTCCGCCTATTCTTAATGCAGCACTACCCATAGAAGTTACATTGCTTGGAATTGTTATACTTTTGAGAGATGTGCAAGAATTAAACGCGCCACTACTTATAGAAGTTACACTGTCAGGAATTGTTATACTTGCAAGACGACCACAAGCAAAAAACGCAGCACCACCGATAGAAGTAACACCGTTACCGATTGTTATGTTCGTCAGATTTGCACAAAGATAGAACATATTGTTACTTATAGCAGTAACACTATTTCCGATTACTACATTTGCAAGTTTATTACATTCATAAAACATATAATCCCCCACAGTTTTTACACTGTTTGGAATTGTTACACTCGTAAGGCTACTGCAACCATAGAACGCACTCCGACCGATAGAAGCAACGCCGTTACCGATTGTTATGTTCGTTAAACTACGGCAATTATAAAACGCCTCATTACCGATAGAAATTACACTGCTTGGAATCGCTACCTTTGTAAGACTGCTATACTGTGAAAATATACTATCTCTGAGTTTTGTCGCTCCCTCTAAATCTCCCGCAGTCAACTCAGTTATACTACCGTCTACAATCTGTCCTACCTTATTGTCAATAGCAACATTTGTCGTAACGACAACTTTTGTCATTGCCTTGCCATCAGTTGCATTTACTTCGATTGTGCCGTTTTCGGTAATAGTTACCGTTTTTTCTTCTTCGGGCAACTTACCTTCTAAACTGCCGACCACGCCGCCGATATTCACGCCGCTTTTGATATTCTCCGCCGCCATAGTCGCAGGCTTTAATACCGTGGCTTGCGTCATCGTTTTGCCGTCGTCGGGCGTTATAATCTGATTGCCGTTTGCCATATCGAGAGCAACCGTTTTTTCTTGCGTTGGCGTATCACCGCCGCCTTTTATGCCTTTTAACGCAAGTATTTTCCAGAAACCGTCGGACATATCAGTTACCCCTTGAAGTAGTAGTCATAGCGTAGACGGAAATCGCGCCGCCTACAACCGATACGAGATTGACTTTGAGTTCGGTCATACCCTCTATGTAGTACGTATACACGCCCGTAGAAGTAACCGAACTTTTAGTATTAAACGCGCCGTCAAAGCCTGTAAGGTTGACAAATTCGCCGCTTCCGCGATTGCAACGACCTTGCACCTGCAAAGTGAACGCCGAAGCCGTGCCGTCAACCTGAACGAAAAGCATTTCGCCTACGGTGTTGGGTATTACCTCGCTTTCGCCCGCAACGCTTTTTCCGTCTAATACAAGTTTCATTTTATCTCTAATCATTTGAGTGTCGCTCCTTTTTCAGATTTATTGATTACCGCCGTCGCCGCTGTCTGCGGTTTTTTCGTTGCCTTCGGTTATGCCCTCGGCTTTCGGTCTGCCACCCGTAGGCGGTAAACCGCTGTTTTCCTGTTTCGCCGTATAACTCGTTATCGGCGGGATAAGCATATCGAGAAGTCCGCTTTCTTTTATAGCGTTCATCATGGACAATTTATCTACCCAACTCTGTCTATCGAGCGCGGCTAAAACGAAATGCGCCGATATATCGCCGTTTGAAATGGCGGTATTAGCGTTTTTACGCTCTTCTTCTTCGGTGTAGATAGTACCGAAAAAGTGGAAATCCCATTCATAATTGAGATTGAGCGATTTATAGATAGTATTTATCATTCGTTCAAATTGACGATAAATACATTCGGTATATCTCGCTTCTAACTTTGCCGACAAATTCGCCTGACCCGCTTTCGGATCGCTTATAGGGATAATTGCGGCAAGTCCGCTCTTTTCGGTCGCATATTCGTTGAAACTGCTTGCAACCTTATTCGCGTTCGCGCTTTCGGGATAATCGTGCGACTTAATGTTTTGCACGGGCGCGGTGAAAAACGCCGTTCCGCTCGTATTATTTGCCGCCATAAGATTATCGAAAAGGGCTTCAAACATAAACTTGCCCGCTTCCGAAAGCCTATAATTGTCGGGTTTTGTCGCCCCGTCGTTGTTAAAATACGGGATTTCACCCGTAAATATTTTAATAAGCGGGTTTAAGAGCAAACTTATTTGCGCGTTTTCGTAGTCCGCTTGTTGCGCGTAAGTTATCATTAAACCGCTCAACGGGCTTGCGACGTTTACAGTCGTGTCGTCTATCTCGAAAGTCCACACCTTTTCGACGGGTAAACTTACGTAATAGAACCATCTGCCGTTTTGCTCGAAAACCTGCGGGCTGCCCGCCGCGTTCGTTTTAACCTTGTCGTAGTAAAATCTTTTATCTACGCCCTTACACGAAACGCTTGCGTAGCGGACGTTTCTGCTTCTTTCCGTTTCTTTCGGCTCGGAAAACATATCGTTGAAATCGTCAAGATACGGCAAAAATAAATCGCCGTACTGTCTTACGTCCGTTCCCGGTTGCATAAAGTACATAAGGTTGAACGAAACCGTATAACCCGAAACATTGTTTCTGCCGATTATCGTACACCAATCTATCGGCAAAGCCGTCATAAACGCAAAATTTACCTGATTATGCGTTTTATCGACCCGTACTCTCGGACAATAGAAAACTTTGCCCTGCGTTAAGGCTTCGCCCGCCACCCTATGCGCCTGAACGTCGGGCGCGAACTCTTTATTGAATTTATCGAGCAAAATCGCTTCGCGTTTGAACTCTTTCGCTTTTGCGTCCTCGGCTTCTATGTATTTCGGCTTGAAGTAATAACGATAAGTCGGTATATCCTGATAGGTTTTTACTATCTTAAAGTAAGGATAAGCCGTCCATTTAAGCGTTTCGCTCGTTTGCCTTAACGGAATTTCGTTCTGGTACGGAGCGCGTAAAAATTCGGCGATATCGTCTTTGTCGTACGGCGCGGGCAAGGACTGCAAACCTTTCATTCGCAGGTTTTGCACCGTAGGCATATTCGCCCAATATCCGCCTGCCCTGCTGAACGCCGAGTAAAACCCTTGCGCCGAAATCGCGCCGCCGTAAGTCTGCATTAAACTTCTGAAACGGTCTAATACGGGCGTGAAAGAAGAATTATTCGCGCTATTCTGCGCCGCATTTGCTTTGATTTCGTTCGCTTCCCTTTCGGCTTGCTCTCTCGCTTTTTTCTTGGCGCGACAACGGGCAACCCTTTCACGATTAAGTGCTTTTTGTTGCTCACGCTTTTCGTCGTTATTAAGTTGTGTCGTAGTCGTTTTCGCCATAGTCCTTTAATTACCTTTTTCTTTGTCTGCCTGCGCCTTTAATTCCCTTTCAAAAACCGTTAAAAAGTCGATTAAAGCCTTGTTTATGCTTTCTGCCGAATTATTTATCGCCTCGGCGTTTACCGCCAGTTTAACGCCTAAAAGCCACTTTTTTTCTTCGGGTTTCAGCAAGTCTTCTCTCGTTACTTCTTTCATACCCTCAATCGGCTCGTAGTGGTATGCAAGCATATATCCGCTGCTTGTGGGGCTAAAATAAGTGTATTCAACCTCTTTCGGCAGTGCTTGATACGTTGAAACGTATAATTTGTACTTTTTCATTTATCGTCTCCTTAACGAAAGCAAACTCGAAACTTTGTTGTTCGTCCGTTTAACCTGCGGGATATACCCGCCGTGCTTGAACTCGTCTATCTTTTTATCCCAGTCGGATTTCGGTTGATAATTTTCTTTTACGAGAGTATCTTCAAGCATTGAAATAAGCCTTAACCCGTATTTTGCCGCCGAGTGTCTATCCCTTTGAATACTCTTATGCTTTCTGCTTTCTTTAACCGAAGTGCCGCTCGGCTTAACATCGAGATTTTGTATTTCTTCTACCCAACCGTTAGTTTGCTTATACGGCAACGCGATTTTACCGTCGTCGAAGTTATCTTTTATGCCGTGATTGAGTTTGTACGCTTCTACGCCGTCAAGCACGTTCGGAATAAGAATTTCGATATTGCCTTGTTCCCACTCTTTTTGCAGATAGCGTATCATAACGCCTTCGTCGTCCGTTCCGCCTGCTCTCGTCGCTTTAAGCGGATAAATAACGGGTAACGCGTTAGGCTGTTCGATTTCGGTATATGCGCAATGCTTGAAACAACAGAGCGTAGGCGTTCCGTCGTTCGTCGGTTTCATTAACTCTTGCACGACCGTTTTACCGACCGCGCGAGCGTCTACGACGATATACGTCGCTTGTCCGCCGCTTAAACAAAACCGCAGCCACAAATCTTTAAGTTTCCGAGCCTGCAAGGCTTCCGTATACGGCGGGCGGTAAGAATCAACCCACACCGCTTGTTTTCTGTATTTATCGCGTTTCGTTTCGTTGGTAAACCGCGTACATTTCCACACCACGTCGGCGCAGAGCGCATTTTTTTGCCCTTCTTCATACGAAACGTCGTGCGCAACCACGTATACGACGTTCGGATCGCCGCAATGTCGGCTTTCCATAGACTTTAACACTCTGCTGCGAGATAAAATCTCATCGGTAAGCATAGGGTTATCGCCCGTACCCGTATAGGTAACTTCCATTTCACGCTTCCACACTTCCGTGGAAGACGTTTCTTTTTCTTTCTTGTAATAGGCTATATCACGCAAATTACAAAGCAAAGCGGAAATCCAAGATATATCCATACAAAAGCCGTCGTATTTATCGCCGTATTTCATAGCCTTTAACGCCATTGCCCGATAAACCGTAAAAGCCTTGTTTTGCCTCGAAGCCGCGTTGGATATATACGCTTGTTTTAATTGTATTCTCGTTCGGTCTTTTACGCCGTTGACCGTTCTCGTAAGCCTATGACCCTTTTTAACGTCTTCCTCAAACGTCGTAAAGTCGAAACCGTCTTCGCCCTCTTGGGCTATTTCTTCACCGATTAACGAACCGAAGTTATCGCCACGCGGGGCGTACATTGAAAACTCGCTGCCGTTATTCGTCGTTATCTTAAACATTGCGTCGCGGTCGTTGTTTTTGTTCCACCAACTCGATAGCAGCGGGTAACACCGCTCTACCGAAGCGAACGCCTGCGAAGCAAGCACCGCCGACTGCTTTTGATTCGGCGCGAAATAACGTACTCTTTCGCCCGGATATAAAATGCCGTCAACTTCCTTACCCGCCAACACGACGAAGGTTTTCGTAATACCTCTCGCACCCGTGATATAGGTCGTCTGATACCGAGCCTGTACTCTCAACATTATTCTTTGCGGCAGTTCCAACCCGTAAGGCGCATTTGGCGATCGCAACAAATCTAAAAGGAAATCGGGGTAAAAACGGAATATACTTATCAGCAACGCCCACGATTTTTGATTGACGTTATCGTAATCGAAAGCCTGCTCTTTGTTTACCGTTTCCCAACGTCCGCGTTTTTGCGACCACCTTTTACCCTGACCGCTATAATATCCCGTCGGCATTATTCTTCACCGCCGTTTTTTCTCTTTTTATCCGCCTTTTCAATCTGCACTTTTGTAAGCCCGGCATAACGCTTCGCTTCCTTTTCCTGCTCGGTTTCTTCGGGTTCAAATTCACCGTATTCGTCAACCGCCGCGTATTCTTCGGGCAGATTGATTAAAGTCTGCTCGTCGGCGTTTTTACGCATTGAGTTCATAATATCGAGTATTACTTGGTCTGCAACGTCGAGCGAGTATTTATATTTGGGCGACTTTACGAATTTATCCCTGAATACTTCTATCAACTCGTCGTAGGTAAGCAAGTCGCCGTTTTGCATTAGTCCTGCGTTTTCCAACGCCAAAACCATTGAATCGAGCCTTAACGCTTCAACGGGCTTTTCGTCTTTCTTACGCAACTGCTCGGAAGCAAGTATGCTGTCGATTGACTTCTGTACTTTATCGAAACTGCCCGCGTCGCCGATAGATTGCAGATAATCTTGTACGACACGCAATTTAACTACTCGGCGTATCGTGCTTTCCATAGTGTCGTCGATAGTAACGCCCTTATATCTCGAAGCCATTGCATCGTATTGAGTATCGAGTTCGTTATATACCGCCGTCGTTATAGGAAAGTTTTGCCAAAGATTGCGTTCGCCCCATTTCGTGCGTTGTTCTGCCGTTCCCGGTAATTTATCAAGCCTTTCTTTCTCTCGCTTGCAAAACTCCGAAAAGTCTTTCGCTTGCATATTCTTACCGAATATTCTGAAAAGGTTCGTTTCACCGTCGGAAAAGGTCGCCGCTCTTTCGCCGATTAAGAGTTTATCGTTTTTATCGAGCAAATCAATATAGGCAAGCCATATATCGTCCGCAGTAAACAGGTCTTCGGATAAAAGCAAGGGATAAAGCGGCACGTCGTATTTCAAACAAGTGAAAAACAAAGCCAACGATTCGCCGTTCTTTTGCCTTAACTCGTCGTAGGTCTTGCTTTCGCAGTCCAGACAATACGGCGAGCCTTCGTATCTGCTGTTTTCTTCCGTAAGTTTAGTTCCGCACGAATGGCAATAATATTCGGTTGTACTCGTCTTTCTGACTTGTTTTTTTACGCCCATTTTAACTCCTGCGGAAAACAAAAAAGCCCTGCGAGTGTTACCTCGCAAGGCTTATAAAGACAATTTGCGTAAACGACACAATGCCCTTGTTCTTACAAGAGTAACCCAAGCGGCACATAAGCAATTAAGAACTCCTTGTCCGAGTTCCGAAACCTTTATCGTTCCGTGCTATCAAAGTGTCATTTACAACGGCGCATAACGCACCTATATTCAATTTACATTATCATATTACATCACAATTACGAATTTGTCAAGAGGTTATGTAATTTTTTTTTAGTAATAATCAATTTTTTTTTCGGGAAATGGGCGGCTTTCCCTTGACTAAACATATATCTATCAATCGGTGTTATTTTTTATTATAATTTTTATTTACAAACGCGCCGCCCCGCGATTGTATCTTCTTTATTTATAACATAAGCCAACGTTCTATATTTTCCTTTTCTTGTTTTTTCTTCTTATATTCCGATAAAAACGCAAATTGTACATATTTTGCGCAAAATTGATAAAAACTTTTGCCGATTCTAAATTGAGATAAATGTTTCCATATCATTAAATAACTTTCGCCGATTACGTTGTCTATATCACACAAATAGCCATACGCATTCAGCCTTTTCACGCCGACAAAATGTAAAACACACTTAATAACATCACTATTAAAAACGGATAATTGTTCTGTTGACGGCGTAATAGTATACCCTTTCGCTATAAATAAGTTATCTATGCAACAATTCATAACGTTGCCGTCTTTATGATATATTTTTACTCCGTCTTTATAGTTTTCGCCGAAAGTCTTGTATACTTCTTGTGCCAACGAATGAAATATTCTGTAATTCCCTGATTTTCTACGCAAATTTATATGAACACACGGATATACATACCCACGATCTTTACGATAAAATATTTTACTTTCTTTATCTTTGGCGTTTCTTATTCTTCCAAAATTACTTATTTTGTAGCCGTTAAATGGCGGCTCTAAATTTTTCCATATCTCTTCCATTTTCTTTTCATAAGGCGAAACCGCCCTTTCGCCTGCACACTTTTTTTGTTTTTTGATGCCATGCCTATGAAATACTCTGATTGATGCTTCACTTTAACACTATCGTTTTAATTTATTTACAATCGTGGAGCGGCACGCTTGTATCGTTAGTATTTTATAAAGCCGTCGCCATAGATTTTATTCAACTCGTCTATGACGTGCTTCATTCCTAATCCGTCTTTGGTCGGTTTCCAGAAGCCGTCCATATCATACGCCCCGCCGCCCATACAATACTCGTATTGACGCGGATGAATTTTTTTGAGTAATAAAAACCTTTCGTCGCCTTTACAATGCGCAGAATACATACAGAAGATACAACCTGTCCGTTTCGCGCCTGTCGTGCATAACTTGCCGCAATCGCAAAGCGTTGCGCCGTATTGATACCCGCCGTCGTCTTTCACTACGACTTCACCATACACTTTTGAAATCGGTAGATTGTTTTGCTTTATGTATTGCAGAACGTCTTGCTCCGTCCAAAAACTCATAGGGTTACTTATCGGCGATTTCATATCGAAACCGTTACATCCATTGCGAAGCCACTGCTGCTCGCGCAGTTGGCTTTCTTCCGCCATTTGTGCCGTCATAGGCATTTGCCCGTGATTTTGCTGTATTCGTGAGCGGGTTTCTTTTTCATAACGTTACAACACATGTGCGAAATCTTAAAGTCCGTAAAAAGCAACGGCGCGTACTTCGTTTTATTGTATTTGCTTTCGTTGCCGTTCTTGTCCTTTGCTGTGCCGAATAGTTTTTGTAATCGATACCTGTATCGATCACCCGTCAACGACATTCGCCCTTGATATACGCACTCGCTGACTTCTTTACCTATTATGGGATAGCCGTAAGTCTTTATAACTTCGTCAAAGCGCATTTCGGGGCGTAAAATTTCAACATTGTCGAAACTTTTAACGAATTGTTGATTTTCGGGATATTCAAGCCCGGTGTTGATAAAAACGGCTTTTATCGTTGGATATAGTTTCCTTGCCATATCCAACAAAACCGTACTATCCTTACCGCCCGAAAACGAAACGTAAACGCCGTCTACGCCGTAGTATTGCACCCATTCGCGTATACGCTGTTGAGTGTGCATTACCTTTAATTCAAGCGGCAAAGACTGTAATTGAGTTAGTTCATTTCTCGTCGGCATTTTTACTCTCCCAACTCTTCAACATACATATATGACTGCGGCGGGCGATATAAATACTTCCTTTCCCTCTTGCAAGTTCTGCAAGGCATTTCATCGAGTGGCGTTGCGTTCCAAAGACAACCGAAACAACAATCGCTCCCGCTTTTGGAGATGGTATAAAACTCGCTCGACTCTTTCGGCTTGTCGTAAATCTTTAAGTCGGATATATGCCAAGCGTATAAATGTTTCCCTACGCCGATATAGTCAAATAATTCTTGTGCTGATAAACACATTTCTTTTAGGTCATCGTTATTGAGCATAGTTTCTATGTACCTGTCGTTACGCTCAAAGACTATGCCCTCGTGCCAGCCGTTCACTTTATAAACGCCGTTGTCAACAAACTGACCATACCCTAAATTGTTCTCTTTTAAGTAAGAAACGCAGGCACAATAAAAATCTTCTATCTTATCGCAGATAAACTCGCCGATTACTTTGCCGTTGCAAAGTTTTATTCCGTTGCATTCTCCACCTTTATATCCTCCATTATCTAAATAAAATTCTTTAATAGGCATATCACCATATAAATATGGCTTGTCTTTTGTGCAGTAGATATAAGCCTTAAACGGAACTTCTTTCGGGGCTGATTTACGAACTTCGATTGTCTTTTTGCCGCTCGCGATTTTCTCAACCCATTTAGGGCGTATTGAAAGCATTACACACTTCATAATAATTCCTCCCTATATTTTCTACTTGGTGTAGTAATTGCTTTAACCATTTCCCAACCGCTATATATTCTACTTAAAACAGTTGTATATTTTATTTTGTAATATCCACACCAATCTATTAAAACCTTTTTTACCCCGTTTATTTCCACAAAAACATTACTTCTTGTATTTCTACGCTGTTGTTGCATTGTTGCCCACCTACAATTAGACGGCTTATAATTACCGTCTACATTTATGCGGTCTATTGTTAAATTGTCTGCATAACCATTTCTTATAGCCCAATCATAGAAAGAATTAAAGTTGTTTTTCCATTCATCACAAATTGATATTTTTCTTTCTCCGTAATGCTTAAAGACTTTTTGATTTTTATTTAAGCACCTTTGTTTCATATCACACCAAATCGTATAAAGCCTTGTTCTACTTTGTCCGTGTGTAGTATATTTTACAGTCTTGTTTCTTTTAATCAATAATTCTTTTGCAAAACACCCGCAAGACTTTATCTCCCCTTTTTTCAAAGAACATAATCTTACAATTTTTTCAGTTCCACAATCACATATACACTTAACAAGGGTAGAGCCGTTTTTTGATTTTCCCGCATACTCTTGAATAGTTAATCGACCATATTTATCGCCGATTTCAAAAACACTTTTCATTGCTCATACTCCTTTAATAGTTTGTCTATGACGTACTTTATACTTGAAGTCAGAATCATTGAATAAGTATTACCGTTGAATGTATAATCTCGACAAGGCAATTCTTTTTGTAATTTTTCCGCAAACTCTTTAACCGCATTGCGCTTTTCTTTTTCAATATATTTCAACAACGTTTTGCAAGTTGGAATTGCTTCTCCTGTAATCTTTATTCTTGTTTTGCTTATGTCCCTTGCAAACTCGTCGAAGTCCACTAAGTCGTTTTCTAATTTATAGTTTTCTGCTTTCAACTTTTCGTTTTCTTCCGTATAAGCCTCATTCCACATTTTTAATGCTTCGTTATCGGCTTTTAAACGTTCAATCTCGGCTTCTCTTTCTTCAATGCCTTTTATGTAGCCCTCTTTATATGCCTTTTGAGTATCGCTTGCGAGGTCGCTTGTAAAGGTCTTGCGGTAGCCTGCATTGTAAAGGGCTTCGGCTGTATCTCTATGTGCTTTGCAATTTATAGCGCAACCGTCAAATTGCGCACAAGTAGCACATATTAGTTTGCATATGTCTTTAATTTCCTGTTCTTTGTTCATTCATATACTCCTTAAAAAATTTTATCTCCGCGACCCTCATAACGCCTTTCGATTTTCTTAAAAATCATTTTTAATCGATACTTAAATCCCGATAATGCCGTTTCACATTCCTTTATTGTCGGTCGAATCACATTGTATTCACACAATATTGTGCCGTCATACCCCGTACCAATATTAAACCCAACACCGTTGTTATTCCCAAAAGTCTCCAACTCATCAAACACTGCCTTGTTGATTTTAACAAATTTATCCAAATTATTTATTTTATCCTTAATTTCGTATAATCCTCTGATAAATTTTTTAGCCATTTTTACTCCTTCCTTGTGTCAAAATAAGTTATATCTTTTATTCGATAACGACAAGTGCAATCGCGAGAAGTATTTTTACAAAGTTGAGCGTAATACTTGTACTTAATCGTTTTGCCGTTCTCGAACTTTATTTGTGTTACCTTTTGCAGTTTACCTTTATTTATGCAGTCGCACTCGGCTATGCAATAAAAGTAATCGTTCATTTTGTCATTATCGCGCAAAACAGTTCGGGCGTAGTCCATTTGTTACCTATAACGTAATAATCCCATTTTCTGTCGAGGTCTTCAAACTCAAACCAATTAGCGTTAAAAGGGGTATTTAGCAACTCCATTCCGTACATATTCCCATCCGCTACGACTGCAAAGCAAAACCTAAACGACCCCGCAGGTTTAGATATAAGCAACAAGATATCTCCTGTATAAATATCTTGAACTTCGCCGCCTTGCCTTGTTGCGACAAACATTCTTTTAGACACTGTATTTTCGTCGTAATGTCCGCTGTAATGTCGCATCTTTTCGCTCAAATCTTCTATCGTTGAATATTCATCCCAACGATTACTGAATTTTTCTTTAACTCTCCAAATCGGACAAATATATTTTATTTTTTGCATTTTATTATTCTCATACCCCTTTATAAGTCGTGTAATAGTTCGGGAAATTCATACCTGTTCCCGATAACCTCTATATTGTCCATTATATCGTCGTCAAGCCTACGTAAGTTGTGCCTTTGTCCGAAAACGCCGACCATTCTTCTATTTGCCTTATTTTCAGTCCACTCTACACCGAAAACACCGCACTTAAATTGAACGTCGCCGACACTTTGTATTTTGTCGTTTACGAAATCGGCGACAACATCACCCTCAAATATCGGATAACCCCGCTTATCTTTCAGCCCTGTGAACTGCCCGACGCTTTCTTTTTTGACTTCGTGCATAACGACCGATCTTGACAGCACACCGTCCACTTGAAAAGCGTTTGCTCGCGGGTGAATATAATATTTATTTTTGCTTGCGATTAAATCCCCAAAAACCCATTCGTCATTATCGACTCGCTTACCTCTAAATAAAATTTCTTTATTCATTTTTACTCCCTTACCATTCGGGCTTGTCTTTGAACTCTATTCCGTATTTGTCTTTCAGATAGCCGACAGCAGGCATAAAAAACAATTTCGGTAAATTCATTTTCGGAATATTTTCTTTTGCCCATTCGAGAAAAACTTCGGGTAAATCTATTGTCGGCATACAACACGTAATGATTTTGTTCAGGCACACCGCTGTATCGGCATCTATGCCTTCAACGTTTTTCATATCGATTTTTACAGGAATCCACGTTCTTGCATAGTCCAACTGTTTTTGAATTTTCTCTGATTTACTCGCCGCAAGTTCGGGTATCATTTGCAACCCTAATTCTTCAAGGTTGTTTCCGGTAAACCACTTTTTAATAATATCTATATCTTCGTAATGAAAAAGTTTATTTTCTTCGAGCAGTTCTTTCAAAGATTTCATACTAATTTATCCCTCCTTAAAATGTTATCAACTATCGAAACGATAATTTTTTCAATATCATACTCGTAACAACGATTTGCTTCTTTCTTTACTTCTTTCGCGAACTTGTTGACGGCTTCTGCGGCAACTTTGTCAAACGCTTTTTTCATTTCGGGTATACATTCTAAATACTGCCGTGTCTTCTCGTCAACTTTACGATAACCCTTGTCATAAAGTGCCTGCGCCGTTTTTAATGAGCCGTTTTTATCACGCCTGCCATGAATAAACTCTGCCATTTCCGCTATTTCTTTTTGCTGCTGTTCATTGTACATTTTTCTTTTCCTCTACTTTGTCTAAATAATTATTTACAAACAATGCAAAAACGAATATATCTTGCCGTGTTTCGGCAGGTAAGCCATTCCATTGTTCGCTTTTGATTGACTGTTCCATTAGTCGTTTTGCTTTCAACTGCAAAAACTCTTTCTCGCCGATTTCCGTCATAATCCGTTTATCTCCAAAAAGTTGCCCTGTCCGAACGCGTTGTAACCCTCGATTCGACTTTTGGCTATGTTGTACCACTTTTCTTCTATCTCGAAACCGATAAAATTTCGTTTTAAGTGCTTACACGCCAAACCTGTCGTTCCGCTACCCATAAAGCAGTCGAGAACCGTGTCGCCCTCTTTTGTCGAGTTAAGAATATGATTTTCTACGAAAGGTAACGGCTTTATCGTCGGGTGAAGAAAGTTGCCTTTGTCCTTTACGTTTAACGGGCTTATGTAATACTTTTGTTTCGTCTTCATAGTTCCCCCGATTTTCGTCTTACCGCCGTCGCGGAACATAAGGCAATATTCGGTATCGCTCAAATATTTGCCGTTACAAGTGGGTATTGCATTTGACTTCAACCACGTCAGAATCTCAAAGCGACACCCGCGTTTGCCGACGAAATAATTCATAAGCGGTAAAATCTGCGCTTTACTACACCAGATATAAACGTAAATGTTTTTCAACACTCTGCAAAACTCGTCCAAAATGTCGTAATCTATACCGAAAGCAATTTCTTTGATATTGTCGATACTTTTCATTGTGGATTTATATACTCGGCTTGCCGTGCTGTTTGTGTTTTCGCAGACTTTTTCGTACTCGGCGTGATAATCGCGCTTCTTTTCGCCGAAACACCCGCCACCGCCGTTACCCTCGATATCGTAAGGAATATCGCAATATATTAAATCTATGCTCTTGTCAGGTATTGTTTTTATGAGTTCGTAGCAGTCGCCGAGCCTTAAATCGATTTTGCTCATATCGTTTCCTATAAATCAAAAATTCGTAATTGTTGTTTTTCTTTTTCGAGCCGTTTACTTCCCAACTCGTAATAGTCTTTGTCGAGTTCCGCCCCGATATAATTTCTGCCCGTTCTGTAAGCGGCTATCGCAGTAGTGAAACTTCCCATAAACGGATCGAGAATTAAATCGCCGGGCTTTGTGTAGTAGTTAATCAGGTTGACCCATAGTTGAGTGGGTTTCTGCGTAGGATGAAATCGTTCGTCTTTGGCTTTCATATCGCCCTGAATCATTCCGTTATAAACATAATGAAACACTCTTGCAACGCCTTTGCTGCACCACGCGATTTCGCAATCGGCAAAATCGTTTCGCATTTTATCGTCGCAACGCTTATCCCACACAATCCAACTTGCTGTCGGCGGTAAATAATCGGTATAATAATTTCCGCCGAAAATAATCTGATTTTTACTGCACTTAAAGATTAAGTCGAAATATTCTTTCGTTATTCTCTGTTTATCCCACGGTTTGGTATCGGCATAGTTTCTTCTTTTTGCCTTTGCGTTTCCCGCAATCTCTTTACCATTAGTAAACGACATAGATTCAATGCCTATCCCGTAAGGCGGGTCTGTTATGCACCAATCTGCCTTACCCCCCCTTGCCGACATATCGCGTAAGAGTTCGATGCAATCGCAGTTGTAAACTTTATTCGTTTCGATTAGAGTTTCCATTCGACTTTCGTAATGCCCCCGCAACGCTCGCATTTGATTTCGACAGGCTGCCCCGCGCCGATATGTATCTCTCTGCCGTGCCGCTTGATTATGACAGTTTCGCCGACGAATTTGCCTATATAATTGCCGCATTTTTGTTTAGCGGCGTTTAAGTGTTCGCAACGAATTACTTTTCTTTTAGTCATTACCCAACTCTCCAATTTCTAATCGTTTACCCAATACCGCAAGAACAAAATCCGCGTTTTCTATCGTCGGCGTATTCCCGCCGTTTATCCAACCCATAATCGTCGTGCGACTTACGCCGCTCTTTTCGGAAATCGATTTGATAGACATTCCGCTTTTCTCGATTTCTTCTAAAACACTTTCGGTAATTCCTTTCGTCATACTTCCTTTACCCTTATTCCGTACTTGTAAAGCATAAGTTTGCGTTTGATTACAAACTTTGCGTATTCCGTGCTTGCCGGGTTACGATATCCTTTACTGTCTTCTACGACCAATTGCCCCGTTCTATTATCGAGATAAACGAAATCGGCTATGTATTTGACGGGTCTTTCAATGACTTTTCCTTTAACAATAGCACCGTGCTTTCCGACTGTATCGGGTTCGCGTTGAGCAGGTATCAACTCAAACTCTTTTTGCAGTTCGAGATTGCTTATGATTTTCGCTCGTTCCATAAGTTTGAGTTCGGAATATCGTACCGCTTCACGCTTACTGTCGAACTCTATACCGTCTACAACGACTTTCTTATTGCCGAGTTTGTTTCGCTGTCCGTAGCACATTCTGTAACTCATAACTTACTCTCCTTTCGCGTCGTCTTCCCAAAAATCGTCGCTTTCGCCCGCATTAGAAAAATCGACAGTGTTAATGTTTTCATTTGCATTTTCAACTTTTCCGTTGAAATTCGTTGTCGGGATAGATACTTTTCCGTTAAAAAATATCTTCATGGGCAATAGCCAGTTAAGCCGTACCTCTCGGAATCTTCTCGGATTACCTTGATTGTCGATAACTTCGCCTTCGTACATATACCCGGCAAACTGTACTAAATCTCTTCGCCTTAACGACAGTGCAAAATTATAGATTTCTTTCGTTCGTTCGCTTGCGTAAATGGCGCAAGGTACGTTTTGGTACACAGCCTGTTTGTTCTCGTTAAGTACCGAGCCGACCGTTACCGAAAAATGGATACGCGACGTAGTTCCGTTTCTCAAAGGGGTAATAGTTTTTTGTATAGGAGTTTGACCTTCTCTGCAACAAACGTAACCTACGCCGAGTACCATCCATTTTTTTAGTTTTTCAGAATATTGTTGAATTAACATTATTCTTCCTTTTTGCTTTTATTCAGCCTATTTCGGTTTGTTCTACTGCTTCTGCCGTCGGCTCGGCTTTTTTACGCCCGCGCTTAGGCTTCTCTTCTACGGGCGATTGTTGCTCGTCTTCCTGCGGTTCATCGCCGAAAAAGTCGTCTTCTGCTTGCTTTTGCTCTGTCTGGATTTTGTCTTTCGGTTCTATTGAGGGCGGCACAGTTCCGTTAAACGCGGAAGAAATATCCGCTTCGGTCTTTTCGTCGCCCTCGACTATATTACGCATTTCGATTGATTTCGGCGCGTTCTTTAACGCCCTGCGCAATACGAGGTTTTTGCACATTTCTTCGGTGTGTGCTATCCACGGTTGAGTTGCTGCCTGCTCTTCTTTCCAATCGAGTTTTTCGCCGTTTTTGACTTTTTCGTAAAGTTTGCGGTCGAAAGACTTGCTGTATCTTTCAGCCCACTTTAAGCACTGCTCGACGGTGAAATACACCGAATGATAAAAGCCGTTCGTTAAAAGGAAATATCCGAGATACCCTACGACGGGCAAATTCTCGCGCATATCCTCGTCTTCGTAAAACTTGATAACGGGCTTTCCCGTTTCGGGGTTTCTTCCGCGATATTCGCCTTGTCTTACGTCAACCGCGTCAAGGTCTTTGTACTGCCCCGTTCTCATAGCGAGTTGTATGCGCCCGGCACTTCCTAATTGGAATTGACAAATCGGAATCTTTTCCCACTCGCCCGTTTCCGCATTTCTTACGCTCTTCTTGTAAGGTACGAGATAATACTCTCCGAGCGACGGCGACGGGCTTAATTCAAGTGCTTCGCCTTGAAGTGCGGACGTTATTATCGACGCAGGCGTACAACTGTTTAACAGCGGATTTGCAACGACTGCCGACGTTACGGCGGCTACGAATCTGTTTGCCCTTTTCGGATCGCGCAAAGTCGTATTGATTAAATTTTGAAATTTTTCAGTTTGCAACGCTTGCGTGAACTTTACTTTACCCTCGGTTTTGGGTACTATCGAATTGTTTACTGCCATAATGTTTATTCTCCTTTCGGCACTCTGCCGTATTTAATTCCGTTTATTTTCATATATTCGCCGAGAGCCTTTAATTTCGTTTTCGTGCATACGACGCGGAAATCAATCGAGATAAGTTCTTCGTCCGTTTCCGTAACTTCGGCTTGTATGGGCTGTGCTTGCGACTGCTCAACCGTCGGCATTTCAACACTCTGTTTAACCGCCGCCTGCTGTTGTTCCGCTTTTTTACGTTCGAGTTCTTCTTTCTGCGTTTTTAATTCGCGGTTCGCCGACAATATTTCGGTAAGGCTCGCGCCGTTTTTGTACTTTACCAAAAGCACAGTTTCAAATTCACTGTTAAGGTCGGTTATCGCCGCGAGTTCGTCGCATATCGTTTTAATTTTGCCGTCGATTTCCTTGAATACCGTATCGTACTTCTTTCCTTTGTTTAGCCACGTTTTATCGAAAATCTGTTCCCAACCGCGATAATCTTTGATATTTGCGTAATCGTCGTGATTTTCAAAGTATCTTTTGAAATCGTTTTCTTTTTCGGCTTTAACCTTTTCTTCGGCGGCAGTTATCTGCGACCAAAGATTGTCTTTCGCCTCTGTAAGTACCGCCGTTACTTCTTTGAGTTTCTTTTCAAACAACTCATAGGGCTTGTTATACTCTTTTTTTACTTCCTTTCTGCGGCTTTCGATACTCGCGACGACTTTGTTAATTTCGGCGCAACGCTTTCTTCCGTTGTCGAAATCTTCGTCCGTTTTAAGTATTAGATTTCTGTCCGCTTCGGTTTGAGCGATAGCCCATTGTTTTACTTGCTCGCAGTTGGATAAAATCGCAGGCAATTTTTCAACGAAATCGTTTTGTACCTTAAATTCTATCGTCTGCGGCGTGTTAGCCTCTTTAAGCGTTTCTAACGCTTTGTTTATACTGTATTCTTCCATTTTAACTTCCTTTGCCTCGCTTTGACGCGAGGCGATTTTTTAGATTTCCTAATTATATTGCAAAGCAGGGGACAACGCCGTAAGAATTGCCGGCATCAATATCGTAGTTACTGCCGGTGTAGTAGACAGTGCAAAAACCATCACTATCACCCGCGCAAGGCGACCGCAACCACCAACGACGACCGTATTCACCGTCAATATATCCTTTCACCCTATTCTTCCAATATCTGAATAGATCATATTGTTCACCTTCGCCTTTTTTCGAGTATTTCATCGTGCCGAAAACTTCAACTTCGCTCGGAATGAAAACTTTGTCAACAACAGGGGTAACTTTCCCTACCCCGCTTGTGGCGGTGTACTTCACTACCGAAACAATCTCTGCGGAAAGTTCGTCGGGTAAAAGGGCAAAAAAAACTTTGTTGAGATACTCACGCAATTCCGATTTCTCCCACCCACCTTTGTTAGTCCACTCTTTGTTCATGACCATACCGCCAGCCCTATCTGTGCCGAAAAGGTCGCGAAAACCAAAAGTAACACTTGCCTTTCCTCCGTCAGGCAAGTCATCGTGTTCAATGCCTAACACTTCAAGTACAGTAACAAAGCCATTTTTAAGCACGATTGTTTTAGTCATCCCCGCATAGACTTTGCCTTCTTTTGCAAGTTTTCTAATATCCTTAAAAGAATAATCTTTAAGAAAATTGTTTTCCATTTTTAACCTTCTCCTGTTATTTTTTTTGTTAATTCTTTTATTTTGCTTTCATAGTCTACGTTAAACATTTTGCCGAATATCGCCGTCAAACATACTTATCTGCATTGTTCTCCCCTCAAAGTGTCAATGTCTGCGGCGGTCGCTTGTTCGTTTTGACGAACCTCCAAAACTCAACTGCTTTTTGCGTTATGTATTCGATTTCGCTTTCGACTTCATTACGCTCGATCGAGTAATGACGAATTTCGGATTTTCCGTCCGGGAATATTAACTGCGCCGTCAGAACCACGAAATCAAATTTCGTTACCGCGAGTTGGTCGCATACCTGAATAAAGTAGTGTTGCGGGATTGAGTTATTATCCCACCGTTCCAAATCGGCTTTACTCATTATCCACGCCGTTTTACATTCCCATATACCGTGAGCCTTATCGTCGAACCTTATCAGTTCGCCGTCAAGCGTTGCCGTCAGGAACGAATACTTTGCGTGGTGGTAAACTCTGAAAGCGTGATACTCAACCGAATATTTATCTTTGTGTTGGAGTTCAAACAACGCTCTAATATGCTCTTCGGCTTGTACGCCGTACTGCACTCTCTCGTTGGTCGAAAGGTCTTTCGGTTCTCGCTTACCTACCTTTTCTTCCCACACGACTATCGGCGTATTAAAACCCATTCCGATTGCGCTTGCAACTTCGCTCGCGCCGAGCGTTTTCCATCTCGCTTTAAGCCATTCTTCTCTGTTTTTCCATTCGATATATCCCATAAAACTTTTACCCGATAAATAATTGCGCGTTTTTCGGCTCGTCTAACGCTTGCAAGAAAGCAGTTATAGCCTTTTCTAACGGCGCGTAAGATATGCCGTTTTTCTTCTCAAAATCAAGATTAGGAAGTATTCCGTAAAGCATCTCCTCAACTCTCGAAAGCACTTCGAAAAAAGTTCTTTCGTTGTCAGGCACATCCGCCGAAGTTCTCGCTATCCGAAATCCCTTGTAACCGTTATGTGAAATTACCGGGAGTTTCTTTTTAAGCGCAGACACGTAAGCCCGTGCTTCTCGCTCGCCCGACAGCCCTACTTTTTCGGCGATTTCTTCTTTTAGCACTCCTTTATGCGGAGTTCCCGTTTGAAGTAATTTCGCCGCTTTTATAAGCCGTTGGCGCGTTGCTTCGTCGTATTTTTTATTCAGCATTTGTTTTGCCGTCAGCATTTTCGTACTCCCCTTTCAATCAAATTCGTTTAATATCGAAATACCCGCCGTTTATTGCCGTTTGAAGTGCTTTTATTTTTTCGTCCTCATCAAGCCTTTGCTTATCCATTTCAAAGAGAATGTTAGAAAGTTTGTCGTTAGTAAGAGTTCGTCCGTTAAGTTGACAGTGTTTAATAAAGTTCCATACCATCGGTCTTACGCTTTGCTCAACCTCAAAATCGTTCATAATGCTCTCGTAGGTTTCCTCTTCACGCGCATGATTGATATATATATTATCTTTACTTCCTTCCTTTCTTTCTTCTTTATACTTAACTATACTATCCTGTGGTGCCAGACGGTTGCCATTTGGTTGCCAGACGGTCGCCACCTCATTTTTGAGTGATTTTTCGTCGCTTTCAATAAGGCTTTTACCCTGTTCCGAATCTAACGTGTAGGTATTGTTATCTTTAAGAAAAAGTCTCTTTTTTTCGTCTTTATATTCGGTTTCTTTATAACGGTCTTTTCTTAAAAGATTATGCATCCGCCAATGCTTAACTACGATAACGCCGCTTTCAAAAGCGATTAAAAACCGTTTTGCAAGCAACAGTCTCATATCGTCTTCTGTATTGCCGAGCATTTTTATAAGCCTTTTAGGATTATTTACAAACCCGTCATCGTCGGCGTTCATACATAAGTGGAAATAGAGACATTGAGAAGATAACGGCAATTCAAGAAAGGCATCACTTTCAGTTATCTTTTGTGTAAACATTCTTCGTTCAGCCATTATATTCAACCCCTATATTTTCTTTGCTAATAGGTGTTTCTTCCTTGACGGGAATAAAATATTTGCATTGTTGAATATGTCTAATACATTCATTGCAAACATCACCCAAATCAACGCCAGCCATACCTTGTGAATAACCCAAAATTTTTATATCCTTGTCAATTATTTTTTTCCCGCAAATAACACAAATTCTCATTACTATTCTCCTTTCAACGACTTAAAATCAAATCTTTCATAAAGAAAATTAAGAAGTCGAGTTCGGCTTCGGTAAATTCGTCGTTGTCGATTTGATTGATAATGTCGCGTTGTTCTGCTGTCAACTCTTTCATATTTTCACCCCGTTAAAACGGACATTCTTCGTCATCTGCCGGGTACATAGAAACCTGCGTACCGTTTTTAGCCTTTGTCGTATAAGCAGGCTCTTGCGGGTATTCAGAATTGTTGTTTCCGCTCTGGTCGCCGTAAGATAAGAACTCTACTTCGTCTACGACTAAATCCCACCTTTGACGTTTGTTACCGTCTTTGTCTTCGTAGTTGTTGCTTTGGAACTTTCCCCACACCGCGAGTTTGCTACCTTTTTTAAGATATCTGCCGCAGACAGTGGCGGTGTTTCTCCACGCCAGACAATTAAAGAAATCCGCGCCTTTGTTTCCGTTCTTATCGGCGGGTCTGCTTACCGCTATCGTAAAACGACAGTAGGCTGTTCCGTTTGACGTTTCGCTCGTTTCGGGGTCGCGCGTCAAATTACCCATTGCATAAACTTTTTGCATATCGATTACCTCGTTAATTTTTTCTTTTTAAGCCTTTCTTCGGCTTTCGGAGCGTAAGCGGCAAGCGCGGATAGCAATCTTTCGGCGTTAATTGCCCTTTCTCGCCATTTTTCCATATCTGCCTTACACTCGGCGTAGGAACTTTCTAAAAATCGTTCCTGCGGCGATTTTATGCGTTTTGCGGTGGGTTTAAGTTTGCAGTCAAACATATCGTCAGTCCACATAAACGTTCCGCCGTCTTCGGCTATCTGATAAACGCCGTCATCTTCTCTCACTTTCGTTATGCTTACTATCCGATTGCAGTATTTCCGCATATCGTCGATAAAGGCAAGTTTTCCTATTTTTGCTTCGCTAAATTCGGGCATATCTACTATCGGTAATACCCGCACTTGATTCCCGACCTTATAGCGCATTTGCTTTCACCGCCTGCATTTTTACTCTTTTGTTGCTTTCAAGGGCTATCGCCTTTTTGCAACGTTCTTGGAGTTCTGCACACATATTGCCGTTGCACTTCTTATTGCAGACAAGACACATTTCGAGTTCGCATTGATTACGGATTTTCCCGCGCAAATCTTTCGTCATAAGCCCTTTATGATTTCTCGGGTTGTAATCAAGAGTGTTTTTTACGCCCTGACTCCAATAATTCTTTTTCTTAATCATCAGACTTCACCTCTTTCGGTTGAACGTAACGGCTCGTTTCGGGTATGTCAAAATACTCAAAGTAGTCTTGTATATGTACTCTGCCCGATATTTTCAGCCTGTCCGTTTGTCGCTTAATCTCTCTCATAAGTTTATAAGCCGACGGCAAGCCGATACCGAAAAGGCACATAAAATCGTTTACGTCCAAATATTCTTTTGCGAAAATCTGTTCCCTTTGAGCGTAGGTTCTTACTACGTTCTCGTCCTGTTTAATTGAGTCTTGCATAATTCGTATCTCCCATAAAATATTTGATTACTTATCGTTGACAAGGTAGTCAACGCTTGTGTCTAAAACTTTTGCTATCTTTTTAATAGTCTGCATCCTCGGAGTCCTTAAATCGCGCTCGTAATTGCAAACGGTCGGTTGCGCAACGCCAATTTTTTTCGCTAATTCGCATTGACTACACTTCGCCGTTCTTCGTTTTTCGCGTATCTTCTCGCCTATCGACATTCGACACCTCCTTAAATATGTTATAATAAGTGTAATTTCTCTACTTTTTCGAAGAAAAATTACTAAATTTGGCTTTTCCCGTTGACAAAGTTATTCCGTTAGGCTATAATTTTAATGCTACAAAAAACTTAACCAAACGCAACTTCCCTACCAACGGGGAGAGCCTTTGCGACCGCCTTTTTTATTTGGCGACCGCGATATAACGGGTTGTTTTTATTTCGCTTCGTTATATCTTGGCTATATTATATGCGATATTCTCGCACTTGTCAAGCGTTTGTACGAATTTTTTGCACATAAAGTGTAAAAAAATTTTCTTGGGGGTATTTCTATGAAAATTGCCGAACAAACTTCTCCTATCTACGAAAAAATCAGACTACTTTGTAATAACAATAATTTAGAGATTTTTGCCTTGTATAGAGAAATATATCCGGATTGTAACAGTCGTGGAAATTTATCTACTTGGAGAAAGGGAAATTTTAAGCCTGTTGACCTAATCTACATTTCTAATAGATTTGGAGTCTCGATCGACTTTTTATTGAAAAATAAAGAAAATTCTATTCAAAAAAACAATGAG
>ERZ1034865.125-NODE-125-length-57483-cov-11.848750_pt1 | contig 57483 bp, 65 predicted proteins | sample MGYA00520632_ERZ1034865 | MGnify/ENA primary metagenome ERZ1034865 (study PRJEB33766, sample SAMN09781738) | gut metagenome | biome: gut microbiome | host: Homo sapiens | place: Madagascar | study: EMG produced TPA metagenomics assembly of the PRJNA485056 data...
GCGGGAAAGTAGGTAGCGGCCGGCTTTTATCTTATACATGCTTTCATGAGGCTGTTTTTTAAGTTGTCAAAACTTCTTAAAAGACAGTTTTTTTTTGCAGTTTTTATCGTCTTGTTTTTTTCTTTAGGCATTCATTAATCGGTTCAGATGACGGATATTTTGGCGCACGGATATAAGAAACGCTTGTATTTCCATTTGATATGTTGATTTACTTCGTTAAATATGTATAATTTCAATATGACAAAAGAATTTTCAAATTGGACTGATTATGACCATTGGCTTATTGCAGATTATGGAATGATGGTTATAAGCGGCAAAGAAAGAATGGCTACAAATTACGATAAATATTTCATAAATAAAATTGAAGAGATTGATGGAAAGATTGTTGTTGAATATGAGGAAGCCAATACACCAAGATAATTTTTTTTATTACTTAGCTTACAATATTTTTTATAGTTTCAAAATCAATTTCTTCAACGGCCTCTTTTAAGTTTTCGAATTTTAATTTTAAACTTTCTGGAAGTTTTATATTTGAAAGAATATTTATTTCGTCTTCAATTGATGCAAGGTCACATTCTTCTGCGAATTCTTTTATTTTCATCACTATGTGTGAAAGCTCGTCTTTTGAAACTACTGGAAGTTCTTCTTCATTTTCAATATGCTTGTTGAACCGCGTATTCAGTTCTATTTCAGACATAATACACTTTTCAATAAGTTCTGGCGTTTTGTCCTTTATAAAATCAATATTTTTTTCAGCTGCTGATTTTTCAAGTTTCTCTGTAAGAAAACTCAGTTCGTGGAAACCGCAAATTTTTGCTGAGCTTTTTAACGCATGGACTTCTATTTTGAAAAGTTTTAATGACTGCTCGTTTCCTTCTTCTGCTTCTTGTTGGTATTTACGAATCAGTTTTGCTTTTTGTGGAATTTGATGCAAAAAGGTTTTTAGAATAGCTTCATTTACTGGCTCTGAAAGTTCTCTTTTTTCTGATTCAGTTTTAGCATTTTCAAAAATGCATTTAGAACGTAGAAGCCTTGTCCTCATTATGTGGTCAAGCTTTTGTGCTTCAATTGGTTTTGGAAGAAAATCATCGAATCCGCAAGCAAGAAAATTTTCACGCGCACCGTCTGTTGTATTTGCTGTAAGCGCAACTATGCAGTTTTGTATTCCCTTTTTCTTTTCTTCGCCACGAATTATTTTTGTGGCTTCTTCTCCATCCATAATCGGCATCATGTGATCCATAAAAATAATGTCGAATTTTTCTTGCTCAGTTTTTTTTACAGCTTCCTCTCCATTCATGCATGTTTCAACTTTGCATTTATATTTTGCAAGATAGCCTTGTGCCACGAGAAGATTAACTTCATTGTCATCGACAACGAGAATTTTTGCATTTGGAGCTATGAAAGAGATTGATTCTGCTTTTTTATTTTCTTTTGATTTTCCAATAGTTTGTGGAATTGAAAAGTAAAAATTGCTTCCTTTTCCATATTCACTGTCTACACCGAATGTTCCGCCCATAAGGGAAACAAGCTGCTTTGAAATTGCAAGTCCAAGTCCGCTGCCTTCTTTTTTTCTGTTGTGCTGCATATCAACTTGCTGAAATGAAGTGAAAAGTTTTTCTAAGTTTTCTTTTTTTATTCCAATTCCTGTGTCTTTTACGGAAAAATCAAGGATAATTTTTTGATTTTCCAAAAAGCTTTCTTTTGATTTTAAGGGTTCATGCAGTTTTACAGTTATTTTGATTTCGCCTTCTTCTGAAAATTTTGCCGCATTTCCTGCAAGATTTAAAAGCACCTGTTTTATTCTTATATCGTCTCCAAAAAGATTGCGCGGAACATTGTTGCTGACATCTATAGAAAGTGCGACTGATTTTGATGCAAGTCTGACTTTTATAATTGATTCAACATCGCTTATTAATGTATCAAGATTGTAGTCTGCAGGAACAATTTCGAGTTTTCCTGATTCTATTTTAGAAAAGTCAAGGATGTCATTTATAATAGTTAGAAGCGTATGCGCAGCGCGGTTTATTTTCTCGAGATAAGTTGCTGTAATCGGAGATGAATCTTTCAGTGCAATTTCTGAAAAACCTAGAATCGCATTCATCGGTGTTCTTATTTCATGGCTCATCGTGGCAAGAAATGTTGATTTTGCCTGATTTGCGCTTTCTGCTTCTGCCCTTGCTTCCCTAAGCCTTATGCTTTGCTTTGCCCGCAGTATTAAATTCATTTGCCTTACGATTACACAAAAATAGCCTAGCACTACAAAAAGATAGAGATTTGGTTTATAGAATATACTTGGATCTAGTTTTTGTACAAAAAGAATTTCTATTACAATTACTGCTGTTGCTGCTGTAACAAGAGGAATTATAATAACTGGTATCAGATTGAATATGATTACTGAAACAAGGCTGCTTGTAAAATAAAGTGCAAAGTCAAGTTGACTTGTCGTATGAAAATCTGTAATAAGCATAACTACATTCCATGCGATTATAAATGCAACATACAAATGGGAAAGCAAAATAACTCTGCGTTGCCTTGTATGAAGATTGTTTCTACATGGGCGATTAAAAATATATACTGCGACAGAAGCGCATACTAACAAAATATAAAGTATGTTGTATAGACTTTGCCACTTCATAAAGTCTGGATTTTTTACTATATTACTGAATAATAATATTGCCGCTTCAAGAATTGCAACGATTGGTGCGACTTTGTCCAATATGGAGCTGTTGTTTAAGGCGGCAAGAAAAGAAAGTTCTTCTCGTTCTGCTTGATTTTGAATTTTATAATCAGATTTTTCTGCTGTCTTGAACTTTATATTTTCAGTTTGTTTCATTTTTTTCAAAAAAGTCATCTATTCTTTTTAAGATTTCTTTCGGCTGCATAGACTTTAGAATATATCCTTCCGGCTTCAGACTCATTGCGCTTTTTACACTTTCTGTATCGCTCACACCTGTAAGAAAAAAAACAGGAATGTCTTTTGTTTTTTCTTCAGAGCGAATCATTTGAAGTGTTTGGATTCCATCGCAAACTGGCATCATGTAGTCAAGAAGAATCAAGTCTGGTTTTTGTGTTCCGAGCAAAGAAATTGCAGATGTTCCAGATTTTGCAACTGTTGTTTTGTAGGATTCTTTTAGTATGCTGATTAAAGCTCTGAGCATAACTGGGTCATCATCAACGATAAGAATATGCTTTCGACTGTCAGTTTTTTTCTCTGGCTTTTTTAATTTAATTTTGTCGCCTCTTTTTGTATGCATTGATTCAAGTGCAATTGAAATTTTTTCAATAATATTTGACATTGGAGTTGGCGTTATAATGATTCCTATTATGCTTCCGCCCCAAGGCATTATGTAGTCTTTATAGTCAAATTTGTTTCCAATGAAAATAATCGGGAAGTTCTTTGACTTTTCATCTGTAACTATCTTTTGATAAGCTTGTACATCCTCATGTGAAAGTTCATTTGAATATACTGCGATTAAGTCTGGCTGCATTTCGGCAGCTCTGCTTGGAAGCACTATTTTATTAAAATCTTGCATTATGATTTCATAATTTTTTGAAAGTGAATTGAAAATATCACTAGCTGTTTTTGAAATATTTGCAACAAATAAAATTTTATCCATATTTTCAAAATTATATCACAATGCTTTTTTTATGAATAGAATAACCTAAATACGAATGCTTGATGCTGTCTGAATCTAGGTTATAAAATTTTTGTTTAGTTTTGACTTTAAAAGTAAAATTAACGAAAAGTTAAAACGTATGCTTCTTTTGAAAACTTAGTTACACAATATACTTTTCTGTTTGAGCTGAAAGTTCCTTTGCAAATTTTTTGTTCTCAGATGCCATGCCGATGAGTTTGTTTGCATTGGAATTTATTATTTGTGTAGATTTTTTTATTTCATCAGTTTTTGATGATAAATTCTTAGCGGCATTTTCAAGTTCCTTTACTTGGGCAACAACATTTTCAATTCCAGAATTCATTTGCTTTGAATTTTCAATTATAGTATGCGCTGTTTCTTTTATGTTTCCAAGCGCATCTACAATTTGCTTGCTTCCGATTGACTGCTCTTCCATAGAAGAACGTATTTCTGTAATTAAAGAATCATCGCTTGAAATTTGATTTACGATTTCACCAAAAGTAAGACCTGCGCTGGTTGCCGCATTTGTAACTTCATTTATATTTTCAATTACTGAAGAAAGTGTCTGTTTTATGTAATGTGACTGTTTCGTTGTGCTTTCAGAAAGCTTGCGGATTTCTTCGGCTACAACGGCAAAACCTTTTCCGGCTTCTCCGGCATGAGCGGCTTCAATTGCGGCGTTCATGGCAAGAAGATTTGTTTGCTGGGCAACGTCCTCAATTACTTTGTTTGTATCCAGAAGTTTTTTAGATTCAGCAGAAACTGATTCTATGAGATTGATTACATTTTCGATTTTGTTTTTTCCGTCTTCTGAATCTGAAGAAAGCTGGTTGAAACTGTTTCCGAATTTATCGATATTTTCAGTGATTGATTTTATGTTTGAAATCATTTCCTCTACAGCCGCAGAACTTTGAGAAAGGTCGTTGTTTTGATCATGAATCTGTGCAGAAAGCTGATTTGTAATTGAACTCATTTTTCCCATTGTGTCGACTGTAAGTGAAACTGTTTCGAGCTGCGTTTTTGCTTGGTCTGCAAGTTCCGATGAATTGTCTGAAATCTGCTTTATTTCTGATGAAATTCCCGAACTGTTTTCATTCAGGTTTTCTGCGACTTTACTTAATGAAATTATATTTTGCTTTGAAACTGCGACCATCTTGTTTATGGATTCCGTGAAAGCGTTTATGCTGCGCCGCATTTTACTGATTTCATTTTTTCCTTTTTCTGCTGAAAGTCTGAGCGTAAGATTTCCTGCCGCCATTTTTTCAAGAATGCGTGCGGTTTCTTCAATCGGCTTGGAAAATTTTTTGGAGAAGAAAAGGCTTACAAAAATTGCGGCAACCAGCACAATTGCCATTGTTTCAAAAATATAAAGCAAAAGTTTTGAAAAGTGCGTTCTAACTTCATTTTCAATTTGCTGAAGTTCAACGTTTATGTCGTCATAATAATTTCCGCTGCTTACAATCCAGTTCCACGGCTTGAACAGCATTGAGTATGTTCTTTTTGGCGCGACAGTTATTCCGTCTGACTTTGTGAAATAAAATTCACTGAATCCGCCTTCTTTATTTTCATTTACAACACTAAGAATTTTTTTGATTATTGTTACGCCGTTTTTGTCTTTAAGATTTTTTCGGTTTTGACCTTCGTTCTGTGGAAGAATTGGATGGGCGATGAGTGTGCAGTCTGTTGCGTCAATCCAAAAGTAGCCGGAACTGTCATCTCCGTAGCGGATATTTTTTATAATTTTTATTGCTTCTTTTTGCGCCTGCTCATGTGAAAGTGTTCCGTTTTGCTCTTCTTCATAAAAAGTCTTTAAAATTGAAATGGCATTTTGGATTTGAAATTTCACAGAATCATCGTAGCCTTTCATTCGCTCAAATCTTACGCTTTCTGTGCTGAACTTTTGAATTTTTCCAATTCCAACTTTTAACGTGCCTATTATTCCGATGCTGGCAACTGCTATGAGTGAAATGCAAAATGTAAGAACAATGGTTTTTATAGATTTCATTTGTAAATTCTACCTTCAAAGCAGATAACATATCTTGGCAATGTTTTTGTAAATATATTTACTGAATGGAATTAAAAACTCCAAAACTGTATATTTGTTTATAAATATCTTCATAATTGAGTTAAAATTTTATCAGCGCAATGTTAAAAAGGAGTTTTATTTTGAAAATTGCATTGATTCAGGGAAGCTCGCAGAAAAATATCTATGGTTTTATTATTGAAAACGGAAAAATTCGTTCTGCTTGATTTGAAAAAACTTTGCAACATCCGTAATTTTTTTTCATGCAACGGACGCGGCAAAGTCATCTTAGGATTATAATTATTCCGCCTGTTTTGCGTCGTCAATTTCCTTTCTGTCCTTTTTCAGGTAGAACAGAGTGATTACGAGCGTGAGAATTTCAGTTGCGGGCGAGGCGAGCCACACTCCGTTCATGCCAAGAATTGCCGGAAGAACAAAGATTGCCACAAGAAGAATCACAAGTCCGCGTGCGCTTGAAATCACCGCCGACTCTTTCGCTTTTCCGATTGACGTGAAGTAGAACGAGGCGATTGCGTTTAGTCCGCAGAGAATGTAGCTCCACATGAAAATCAGGATTCCGCTTTTTATCATCTGCTGAACCGCCACGTCGTCCACAAAAATTCTGCTGTAGAGTGATGAGCCGAATCCGACGAGCGCGACTGTCGCGCATCCTGCCGAAAGCACAAGAAGAACTGTCCGCGTAAAAAGGTTCCGTGCCAGAAGTTTTCCCTTTACGCATGACAAAACTGTGCAGAAAATGTCAGGAGCAGATTTTGTTTCCACTGTATTCTTTTATTGTGCTTTCGTGGCATGAATCAAATTCTTTTTCAGCAAGGAGAAAAAAATGGAATGGCTTACGGCGATAAAAAAGTCAATTGATTTTATGGAGGCGCATCTTTTGGATGACATTTCGGCCGATGACGTTGCGTCGGAAATCTTTATGTCTCCGTTTTATTTTCAGCGCGGATTCAAGATTCTGACGGAGATGACGCCTTCCGAGTGCATCAGGAACAGGCGGCTTTATCTTGCGGCTCTTGACTTTCTGGGCGGAAAGGAAAAAGTGATTGACAAAAATTGCGCTTGGAACAAAGCATTTTTTCTTCTATATTATATACGTGATTCTGTTTTAATTTTTTACAGGATTTGCTGTGAGTCTGATTTTGTAGATGACGGAGAATTTATGTCTGAAAAGGAAATCCACGAAAAACTTGAAAATCTTAAAAATTATCTTCGTTCGCTTGGAAGCGTGATGGTTGCGTTTTCGAGCGGAGTCGACTCAACGTTTTTGCTGAAAGTAGCGCACGATGTTCTTGGCGAAAATGCGGTTGCTGTTACGGCGAAATCCTGTAGTTTCCCAAAGCGCGAGGCAGACGAGGCGGAAGAATTTTGTAAAAAAGAAGGAATCCGTCATATAAGTGTGGATTCTGAGGAGCTTGATATTCCGGAATTCCGCCGCAATCCAAAGAACCGTTGCTATCTCTGCAAAAAAGAGATTTTTACAAAAATCATTGCGCTTGCAAAAGAAAATAAAATAACTTTTGTGTGCGAGGGAAGTAATATGGATGACAACGGAGATTATCGGCCTGGCTTGCAGGCGGTTGCGGAACTCGGTGTAAAAAGTCCGCTGCGTTATTGCAATTTATACAAGGAAGAAATCCGCGCGCTTTCAAAGGAAATGAATCTTCCGACTTGGAAAAAGCAGTCGTTCGCGTGCCTTTCTTCGCGCTTTCCTTATGGCGAAGAAATCAGCGAGAAAAAACTTTTGATGGTTGACAGAGCGGAACAGTTTCTGCTCGACAAAGGATTTTGTCAGCTTAGGGTAAGAATCCACGGCGAAAACCTTGCAAGAATCGAAGTTTCCCCTGCGGAAATGGAAAAGGCATTTTTGCTCCGGGAAGAAATTATGGGTGCATTAAAAAGTTTTGGCTTCTTGTACGTTTCGCTTGACTTGCAGGGCTACAGAACCGGCGCAATGAACGAGGCTTTAAAATGAAAGATTCTTTTTGCGACTTGGGATTTACAAAGCTCGACACAGGACGAAAAGAGCGGACTGGATTTGGCGAGGTTGTTTTTTGCCATGGAAAAAGAAATGAGTTTTTGAAAGATATTTTTTCAAGGCTTTTTGAAGCGAATGGCGAAGTTCTTGGAACTCGTGCAACGCAAGAGCAGTTTGAGCTTGTAAAGGAAATTCTTCCGCAGGCGACTTACGACAGCGTTTCAAGAATTATAAAAGTTCAGGGCGAAAAGAAAAAACTTATTGGAAACATTGCGGTCTGCACGGCTGGAACTGCGGACATTCCTGTTGCAGAAGAATCTGCCCAGACTGCGGAATTTTTCGGCTCGTATGTCGAGCGCATTTTTGATGTCGGCGTTTCTGGAATCCATAGAATGCTTTCTCAGACTGAAAAACTTGAAAAGGCGAATGTCGTTGTCGCGGTTGCCGGAATGGAAGGCGCGCTTGCAAGCGTTGTTGGCGGCTTGGTGAGTGTTCCTGTTATTGCAGTGCCGACTTCGGTGGGATACGGCGCGAACTTGGGCGGAATTTCGGCTCTTTTGACAATGATAAACTCGTGTGCAAACGGAATCAGCGTTGTGAACATAGACAACGGCTACGGTGCTGGCTACATCGCGACGCAGATAAACCGTCTTGCAATCAGTGGAAGCGTAAAAAATCAGGCAGGTGAAAAATGAGCGATTTATATCTTGAATGTAACTATGGAATTTCAGGCGACATGGCGGTTGCAGCTTTGCTTGATGCAGGTGCGGACAGAACGGCTCTTGAAAAGGCTTTGGCGAGCATTCCGGTAAAAGGATTTAAAACTGAAATAAAGCGCGTGGAAAAAAACGGCGTTTCCTGCCTTGATTTCAACGTGATTTTGGATTCAGAACACGAAAACCACGATCACGATATGAACTATCTTTTTGGACATGAGAGCGCGGAACATAATCACGGGCATGGCGAACATTTCCACGGGCATACCCATCATCATTCTGAGGCAGAAGAACATTCTCACGCGGCACAGCATGAAATTCATCACCATGAGCACCGGAATCTGCATGATGTTCTTGAAATAATCGACAAGACAGAGATGACAGAAAACGCGCGGAAACTTGCGCATAAAATTTTTGAGATAATCGCACAGGCGGAAAGCAAGGCTCATTCAAAGCCTGTTGAGGAAGTTCACTTTCATGAGGTCGGCGCGGTCGATTCTGTCGTTGACGTGATTGCGCTTGCGGTCTGCTTTTACAGCCTTCACGTTGAAAAAGTTTTTGTTCCGTTTTTGTGCGAGGGAACGGGAACTGTAAGATGTCAGCACGGAATTCTTCCTGTTCCAGTTCCGGCGGTCGCGAACATTATGCAGGAATATTACGTTCCGCTAAAAATAACTGGGGAGCGCGGCGAATTTGTTACTCCGACTGGGGCGGCTTTTGTTGCTGCGGTTGCAACGGAATTTAGTCTGCCGAAAAATTTTGTGCTTAAAAAAATCGGAATGGGAGCAGGGAAACGGGATTACGGCGTTCCGAACATTGTTCGTGCGATGCTTATTGAAACGGAGGAAAAAAACAATCCTGAAAATCAGCTTACTTCCGCTTTGCACGACAAGATTATAAAACTTGAGACGAACATTGACGATTCAACCGGCGAGGCTTTGGGCTTTGTGATGGACGAGCTTTTTGCATCGGGTGCGCTTGATGTTCACTATCTTCCGTGCTTTATGAAAAAGAACCGGCCGGCGTGGCTTCTGGTTGTGCTTTGCAGGCTTGAAGATGCGGCGAAAATGGAAAAAATCATTTTTATGCATACAACGACAATCGGAATCAGAATGTCGCAAATGGAACGTACCTGCCTTGCTCGTTCGGAGTGTTCGGTAGAAGTTTTTGGAGAAAAGGCGGAAGTGAAAGTCGTGGACGTGTACGGCGAAAAACGTTTTTATCCGGAATACGAAAGAGTTTCGCGGATTGCGCAAAAAACAAAAAAGCCATTCGGCGAAGTCTACAACAAAATTGTGAATGAGTGCGCTTGTACTAAATGATATTTCATAAAAATTTGGAGGAATAACAAAAACTTTGCCCAAGATAGCGTCAAGGTTTTTGTTTACAAGTTTGCGTTGCAAACTTATATATCAACTGTTGTTTTCGCTGGAAACTTGCGTTGCGAGTTCACTGCGTTGCAAAACAACTAAAAAACTCAAATCGAAAATTGAAGTTTTCTCATTGAGTTTTTTTGGGAGGAAATTATGGCGTGTTTTACTGTTCCTTTGGCGGAGGCTGTTGTTCTTACAGCCGTTAAGAAAATTGCTTTTAAGCATAATGCGGATTCTGTCATCAATGAGGCGGAAATGACAAAAAATCAGAAAATCGCAGTGCTTAAAGAAAAATTCAGAATCCTTGAGAAAATGCTTTACGGCGGAAGTTTTCTGCTTGCAGTCGAGCATTTGTATCACGGTGAAATCAGCCTTGTTCCGCCATTTTTAACGGCAATGAAAAATCCGGCTGAAATTCCTGAAATGCTGCGTGAAATGGCGACCGTAGGAGTTGGAATGGCTCTGCTTACAACTGTGGTCTGGGCGGCAGGAATCGGAATCTCGGCATTAGTGAAAAATCTGAAGAAAAAATCAGCAGACGGAATTGGATTTTCCGGGGCGGCTGTCTGATGTGTCTTCTGATTGCAGTTGCCGCGGCGATTGTGTTTTCCGTGCTGTTCTTTGTCTCAAAAAAAACTGACAGCGCGGAAAATCCAAAAATTTCCCGCTTAAGAAAATTTACCAAGCCTCTTTTTACAACGGCGCTCGCTTTTTGGGCTGCCGCAATAATGTGGAGCGTAGACGGAATTGCGAACGTTTTGGGAGGCGAGCCATTTTTGGAAATAAGCAAAGAGGATTCTGTTCTAGGAGTGATTGTCGCCTTGTGCGGAGCCGCGCTTTTTGCAGTTCTTGCATTGCGGAATCTAAAAAATCACAAGGAATAAGATAAGAACTTTAGAAAATGACAGTTGACTTGCAGAAAACTTCATTTTGATATGAAACGTTTTTTTTATCTCATTCTATGTTTTCTTTCGGTTTTGTCCTGTGATATTTTAATTCGCAATGCGTGGATATGGATTTCTCACTTGTGTGTTGCGGATTTGTTCACATGGATTTGATTTTTTCAGGCAGCTTCTGTCTTATAGCAGGGGCTGTTTTTTTATTTTTCCTCATTTCTCTTAAATCTTCACACAATCTTGACATTTCCGAAAGAAAATCTTGAAACAGGAATTCTACTATGGCGATGTCAAAAGCAGAGAGGGGGATGGAACAGATGCCTGAGCGTCAAAGTCCGTTGCAAAACCGTTTTGTTTTATGACAAGGAAAAATCTATGAAAAAGACAGTTTTAACTTTCGGTGTATCGGCATTGGTCGCGGCTGCGCTTTTTGCGCAGGAATTCAATCCTTCTTCATCGGTGCTCGGCGGGCTTAACGCAAAACCAAACACCGAGGCAGGTACAAATCAGGAAGCTCTTTCTGAAAACGCAGCGGACAAAACCCTTTCCGCTCAGGAAATCTCAAAGTCGATTGAAGAAGTTGACGGAATAAAAATCTTTGCCAACATCCTAAAAAACTCTTCCGACAAAATCAAGGAAGTCGCATCTGATTCCGGCGTTACAGTTCTTGCCCCGATTGATGCAATCGCCGACACAGGAAAAATCACCCAGAGCATTTCCGACTACATCGTTCCTGAAAAACTCACAAAGAAAAACCTTGAGGCAAAGAGTTCCGTTCAGACACTTTCAGGCAAAACACTACCGGTTGAAGTGAAGGATTCTGCGGTTCTTATAAACAACGTTGAAGTCGCAGGACTTGCAGACAGCGCGGACGACAAGGTCGCGGTTCTTCGCCTTGCAAACAACTTCAGCGAGTCAACTTCTGTAGCGCTTGCAGAGTAGAAAAAAATCGGTAACCAGAATTGCCGGCTCAAGCCCGGCACTGACAAAAGAAACTATAAAACAAGAGGAAAACTATGAAAACAACAAAAAAAGCTTTTATCGCCGTATCAATGATTGGATTCGCCGCAATGATGTTCTCTTGCGCCGGAACAAACAAGAATGCGCCTGCCGCACAGGAAACAGCTCCAGTTCAGCATGAATTGGACAGCGCGGCTCAGACTGAAGTTCCAGCTGAAACTCCGGCAGAAGAAAATCTTTCCGGACAGGACGCTCTGCAGGGTGAAAATCCAGCCGCCGTTCAGGAGGAACTTCCACAGAACAACGATGTTTCTGCTCCAGTCGCACAGTAGAAATCATCTTTAAATACAACAAAAATCCATCCTTTTTTTCAGCGGAGCCGGATCAAGTCTCCAATCCGGTTCTGCTGTTTTTTTTATTTGGGCGTTACCCATGCTTTGGTTTCGATAAACTCAACCGCCGCATGGGTCGGGCTTTCCGGGGTTACGGCTTTCGTCTCCATTCCTGCGCTACGCTTCGGAACACGCCTGCGGCGTGCCCCTACAATCCCTAACGTGCGTTCGCTTCATCTGCTTTGCAGATTACGCTCATGCCGTAAAACTTCGTTTTGCAAATTCCTATGGAAGTTTTACCAAAAAACGTGTATAGTAATTTTATGCAAAGCACAGCACATCCTTTTGTAAAATGGGCAGGCGGAAAAACTCAGCTTCTGCCTGAAATCAGAAAACACTATCCTCACCGAATAAAAAAATACTGCGAGCCGTTTGTCGGCGGTGGAGCTGTGCTGTTTGATGTGCTTCAAAAATGCCGCCCGGAAGAAGTTCTGATAAACGATGTGAATGAGGAACTGATAAACACATATTTGCAGATAAAAAGTGATTGCAACCTTTTGATAGAACAACTTTCTGAACTTCAACAGGACTATAAAAGTCAGTCTTTGGAAAAAAACAAAATTCTTTTTTATGAAAAACGCCTTCGCTACAACGAACTAAAAATAAACAGAAACGACGCTGAAAATCTTGAAAAAGCCGCGCTATTTATTTTCCTGAACAAAACATGCTTCAACGGACTTTACCGCGTGAACAAAAGAGGCGAATTCAATGTTCCGTTCAACAATGCAAAAAATCCGCTTATTTGTGATGAAGAAAATCTAAGAGCGTGTTCAGAGCTTTTGCAGAATGTGCAGCTGAAAACTGGCGATTATTCCGACTGTAAGGATTTTATTGATTCAGAAACTTTCGTTTATCTTGATCCGCCGTATCGACCGCTAACGCAAACTTCTGCGTTTACTTCGTATTCGGAAAAAGGATTTTCGGACAAAGAGCAAATCGAGCTTGGAAATTTTATAAAAGAAATTTCAGAAATCGGAGCAAAAGTTCTTGCAAGCAATTCTGACCCAAAGAATGCAAACAAAGAAGATAATTTTTTTGATGAACTGTATTCAAACTTTGAAATCAAGAGAATCTCCGCTTCAAGAATGATAAATTCAAATGCAAAAAAACGCGGAGCAATCAGCGAGCTTTTAATAAGCAATATTGCATCGGTTTTTTGATAAAAAATAAGTAACTATATGGAGGTTTTTATGACATTTGATGTAAGAGGAAAGAAAACAGAATCGTCCAATCCTATTTTTAAAGAATTTATTGATTTTATAAAAACACAAGACTTTAATGGATGGCAGTATATGGGAATGGATGTAGAACTTGATCCTACTGTTTGTTTTGCTGATGAATCAGTTCTTGTTAGATGGACTGATTTTGAGAACGGTTTTAATGATAGGTTAATTTTGAAAACGAAAGAACAGTTTTTACAAAATTTCTCAAAAGCCTGTTAATTTTGTTTTAGAGGTTTTATGAAACAAAATTTCACAGAGTGGCTTTCAACTTTTCGAGACAGCATTGCAACTTATTCCTATTATATTGATTTTGAAAAAGTCTATGGAAATGTTGAAAATATAAAAATCGAACTGAATATTTTGAATTCCCTGATTGGCTCAAAATCAATTGAAGAAGATTTTGAGAAAATTCTTTCAAAATATCCAGAAACTTTAAAATGCATTCCAATTCTTCTTGCTGTCCGCAATTCTGAAATTTCAGTTTCTGATGAAAGCGGAAGTTTCATTTTTAATTTTTCGGATTCAAAACAAACTGTTTCTGAATATTCTGACTTTATGAAAAAATCCGGACTTTTTAATCTTTTACAGAATCATCTTGTGAACAATCTTGTTGATTATGTTACAGGTGTGGAAACTGGACTTGATTCAAATGGCAGAAAAAATCGCGGCGGTCATCTTATGGAAGACTTAGTTGAAAGCTACATAAAAAAAGCCGGATTTGAAAAGGATAAAAATTATTTTAAGGAGATGTACATTCACGAAATCACAGAAAAGTGGAATGTTGATTTGTCAGCAATCTCAAATCAGGGCAAAATGGAAAAGCGGTTCGATTTTGTTGTAAAGACTGAAAAACAAATTTATGTTGTTGAAACGAACTTTTACGGAAGCGGTGGCTCAAAACTGAATGAAACTGCAAGAAGCTACAAAACTTTATCAGGCGAAATTGACACGATTGACGGCGTAACTTTTGTCTGGTTTACGGACGGAAACGGCTGGCAAAGCGCACGGCATAACCTGGAAGAAACATTCGATGTGATGGAGAATATCTACTGCATAAAAGACATGGAAAATGGCGTGATTGGAAAAGTTTTTAGATAAAGGGGGAAAAGTTTATGACACCTAAAATGGCAAATTCAATAACAGTGAGAGGAAAAGAACTTCCTCTTTTAATACAGTTTCCTGTAAATGATCATTTTGTAATTGGAATTTATCAAGGAACGATTTCTAAATTTGATATGATTATAAAATACCGCCAGTTAATTAATGAAAAATGGACGCGAGCAAGAACTCCTAAGCATATTCACTGGGCTGTTGATATATTAATAAAACAAAATGAAAAACCTGAAGAAACTAATAAACTTATCCAGTTCCTTTTAGATTATTGGGAAAATGTTCAGCCGATAAAGAATGATGAGGAAAGAAATCGTCTATTAAATATTGATAGCTTAAAAGCTGAAGTCAACAAAGAAACAAAACTCTATGAAAATTTAGCAAATAGCGGAGAATATAGTGTAAAATTTTTATTGTTGCTTGCAAAACTTCTGATGTTTCAAGAAAAAACAAATAAATCAGATGCATATATGTTTAAAGATTTGTTGGAACAGTTAAAAGATTGTCCAGATATTTTTGAAGTTGTATCTACAGCAACACATCATCGCTAAATGCTCCATTCCTTCTACAAATCTCCAAACCACGATTTTACTCTTCTTCAAGGCAACTGCATTGAACTTTTGAATCAGTTTGATTTTCAATTTGATATGATTTTTGCAGACCCACCTTATTTTCTTTCTAATGGAGGAATTTCTGTTCAGTCGGGAAAACAAGTCAGCGTGAACAAGGGCGACTGGGACAAATCACATGGGTTTGATGCAGACAATGAATTCAATTATAAATGGTTAAAACGCAGCCGGGAAAAATTAAAAGAGAACGGCACAATCTGGATTTCTGGCACATACCACAATATTTTTTCGGTTGCGCAGATGTTGAATGAACTGGATTTTCGTGTTTTGAATTGCGTCACCTGGGCAAAGACGAATCCGCCGCCGAATCTTTCGTGCCGTTTTTTCACTCATTCAACTGAGTTTATCTTGTGGGCTAGAAAAAGCAAAAAGGTTCCGCATTATTTCAACTACGAGCTGATGAAGGAAATCAACGGCGGAACTCAGATGCGCGACTTGTGGAGCCTGCCTGCAATTGCGAAGTGGGAAAAATCCTGCGGAAAACATCCGACCCAAAAACCGATTCCGCTCCTTGCGCGGATTATTCTTGCCTCCACAAAAGAAAATGCCTGGATTTTAGATCCGTTTACAGGAAGCTCCACAACAGGAATTGCCGCCTCTCTTTTGAACCGCCGTTTTTTGGGAATCGACCGTGAAACTGAATTCCTGGAACTTTCAAAGGCGCGGCGCGAGGAAATTGAAAATCCGCAGATTCGGCAGAACTACCGCGGGAAAATTCTGAAATATTCCGACAAGCCGATTCGTGGAATTGTGGAGATTCGCGAGGACACTCCGTACTTTGGGGTAGACCTGCCGTTTTAGGATTTTTTGTATCTTGAAAGCGTTTTTCTGCATTTATATAATAGAAGAAAATCACGCAATGAGGATTAAAATGAAATCATCTCGTCTTTTTTATTTTACGGTTGTTTCTGTGTTTATTGCTGGAGCCGCAAAAGTTTTTTCACAGAGCACAGTTTCAGTTTCAAAAAATGCTTTGGTGGAATCTTCAAAATTTAATGGCTCGCCGGTTGTGGTTACGGAATTCAGGGGGAATTCTCCGGACAGCCTTAAAAAGTTCAGCGTTCTTGAATTTGCGGACGGACGGATTTTAAGGGAAAAACAGTTTGGCGACGACGGTTCTGAAAAAACTTCTGTTGAAAGAAAATTTCTGGACAACGGAAGAATTTCTGAAATTTCAGGGATTGATTCTTCAAAAAACGTAAAGTGGCGTTATTCATACGGCTACAGCGAAAAGGGGCTTCTGGCAACTGAAACTTCTTATTCTGGAAGCGGCGAGGTTGAGTGGCGCGCGGAATATTCGTATAACGCGAAGTCAAAAGTTTCTGAATGCAAGACTTATTCAGCGGCGGGCGCTCTGAACTTTACGGAAAAATACATTTACACCGAGGACGGACGCATAAAGGATTATTCTTCGTTCTATGCGGATGGGAAACTTTTTAAGCGTGTTGAGTATTTTTACAATGCGGATTCCTCTTTGGCGCAGGAAAAAAATTATGACGCAAGCGGTTTTTACGAAAGCGTGAATTATTCGTATTCAAAGGGAAAGGCTGTTTCTGTAAGGACGCTGGGCGCGGACGGAAGCCTTAAAACCGAGGAGACAAGGACTTTTTCTGCGGACAATTTAATCCGCTCCGTGCTTAAAAATGCGGAAGGAAAAGTTGTTTCTGAAAAAGAATTCTTTTACGACTGGAACGGAAATATTGCGCTGGAGAAGAATTCTTCTGGAATCATCCTTAGGAATTTTCAATATGGCGCGCCTGATGCGGCGGAAAAAAAGGAAAACTGAAAAATGGCTTGCGTGATAATTGTTGAGGACAACTCGCTGATTCGCGATGCGGTTTCCGGCTACCTTAAGCTTGACGGTTACAAGACGCTTGAATTTGGCGGAGTTTCCGGTGTGCTTGACGCGGTAAAAAGGGAGACTTGCGACCTTGCGATTCTTGACGTCATGCTGCCGGACGGGAGCGGTTTTGCGCTTGCAAAGGAAATCAGGGCTGCGAGTGACATTCCGCTGATTTTTCTGACCGCGAAGGACTCTGAGTCTGACAGGATTTTGGGCTTTGAGCTTGGCGCTGACGACTACATCTGCAAGCCTTTTTCCGCAAAGGAGCTTGTTCTTCGTGTTCACGCGCTTTTAAGACGAACCGGCAAATCTGACGGCGGAAAAAGCGCGGCTTCGGGCGAATGGCAGAGCGGAAATTCTGCGGTTTTTATAGATGAAGGCAGGCACAGCGTTAGCGTTGACGGAAATCCGATTGAACTTACGTCTACAGAATGGAAGATTCTTTTGTATCTTGCGTCGAACGCCGGGCAGGTTGTCTCGCGCGAGCAGCTTTTGGGCGAATGTCTGAACTATTTTTTTGAGGGCTCGGAGCGGACGATAGACACCCACATGGCGAACCTGCGCTCAAAAATCGGGCAGCAGTGGATTTCAACAGTAAGGGGATTCGGCTACAGGTTCAGCGGAATAAAGGCGGATTCAAAAAAGTAAAAAATGAAGTCAATTTTTGTACGAATTCTTACAGGTTTTGTTGCCGTTTCGTTTGCATTGATTGCCGCGATGTCCGGGATTTTTACGGTGGCGGTAAGCCGTTCCATAAACGAGTGGAATGCTGGAAAAAGAACCGACTTTGTGGCCCTTATTCTTCCGGCAATCTCAAAGACATACAGGCTTGAAGGAAGCCTTTCTTCATCTTCTCTTGAAAACGCGGTGATGCCTTACACGACGGATTCGCTTTACATTTATATTTTTGACGGAAACAAAAAACCGGTTCTGCTTCTTGAAAAAGGAAAGGTCAGCACGCAGGAAGATGTTGAAAAATCGGTCGGCTCGCTTTCGACTTTTATGGCTCTTAATTCTCCGGTCCAGATAAAAGACGGCGGCAAGACAATCGGCTATCTTTGTGCGGACAACGTGGGGTTTCTGGCGTACAAGGCGAACAGAATTTTTGTTTCGACTATGGAAAAAGGGCTTTTCGCCGGAATCGCAATCGCGGTTTCAATCACGCTTGCGCTTTCGCTTTTTATTTCGACAGTGCTTTCAAAAAAGGCGCGCTCGCTGGCGGACTACATTTCGTCTCCGGACCTGATGAAAAAAAATATGCCGGCTCTCGGTGTGAACGAGTTCGACAGGATTCTGGATTCTGTAAAAAAGCTGAAAAACCGCCTTCTGCACGAGGAGACTTTGCGCCGTCAGTGGATGCAGGACATCTCGCACGATTTGCGCACTCCGCTTACCGCGGTAAAAATGCAGGTCGAGGGAATGAACGACGGAGTCCTTGAGGCGACGGCTGAGCGTTTTGCGGCCCTTTATTCCGAGCTTACGATAATAGAAAAACTTGTGTGGAATCTTCAGGACTTGAGCCGCTTTGAGTCCCCGGAAATGAAAATTGCGCTTACGGACGTGAACGCCTGGAAATTTGCCGACGATGTTTCCACCCGGTTCGCGCTTCTTGCGGAAAAGAAAAAAATAAAATTCAGCGTGGAGAAGAAATGCGCAGAGGATTTTAACTTTAAGGCGGACCCGCTCCTGCTCATGAGATGCGTCTCGAACCTTCTGCAGAACGCGTTCCAGTACACGGCGGAAGGCGGCGAGGTTACGCTCTGCACGGAAAAACTTGAGGAGAACCGCGTAAAAATCTCCGTTCTGAACACTGGCGCAATCAGCGGAGAGGACATTCCCCACGTTTTCGACCGCCTTTACCGCGGCGACCGCTCAAGAAGCACGGCAGGCTCAGGCCTTGGCCTTTCAATCGCGCAGGCAATCGCAATCCTCCACGGCGGAAAAATCGAAGTGCGAAACGCGACGAACGAAAGTGGAGATGCGTGCGTGTGCTTTGCGGTGATGGTGTAAGGAGAGATTTTGGCGGGAAATTATGCAGTTACTAACACTTTTGGAGTTTTCTGCATAACAAGAATATTTTCATTATGCGAATTCTGGTCTTGTTTTTCTAAAAGACTAACTGATTCAAAATCTGCTTTGGAAAGAGAAGAATTTTCTTTGGTTATTTTTTTTCTTGTAACTTCTATCGCCTTTTCGGATTTGTCTATTCCAATCCAATTTCTGCCAAGTTCTTGGGCTGCAATCAAAGTTGTTCCTGAACCGCAGAAAAAGTCCATGACCAAACTTTCAGGATTTGAGGAAGTCTGAACAATAAGCTTTAAAAGGTCAAGATTTTTTTCTGTTGGATAAACTGGATATTGGTAATCCTTGAAATCCCAAATGTCCTGTATTTTTTTTCCCTTCTGTTCATCCGCAAAGATTTTTCTGCGTGGAACTCCGTTTTTTGACCATTCAATCAATCCCTGCTCGTCTAGTTTTTCAAGCTCTGCAGGGGATGTGCGCCAGTGTCTGCCTTATTCCATTATTTTATCAAATTGAGCCGCATCAACTTTTTTTGTTTTTATAGCTTTTCTTGCGTTGTCAACGAAAGAGTAAAAATCTTTGTTCATATCTGCAAGAAAATTCATAAAATTTATATCGACAACACTTCGCTCTCTTGCAGAAACAACAATTTCACTCTTTAAAGGATTTTCAAGATTCAATTTTATGACACCGATTCCATAGCCATTATTCAGACGTGAAAGGTTTGAAAGAAAAGCAGCGTCTGTATCTAAATCGCCTACAACAAGATAGCCGTAATTTGCCCAAGCGGAATTTGAAACTGCTTGAAAATAACATTCTGTGATATTGCTTTTGTCGATTTTCAATTTCAGTTCAAAACTATAGAACTGCATAACCTTTGTTGAAAAAAGTCCAAGCTTCTCAATTTCAGACTGAAAAAGCGGATTCAAGTCAAGAATGGTCGGGTTTATTCCAACTATATCAGGGTTTGTCCATTTTCCAATCTTGTCTTTTTTCTTTTGAACTTTTAAGGCATTTATAGTTTTGCAGTAAACTCCGAAACGCTCTTTTGCAAACTTTACCAAATATGGATGCAAAGACGATTCTGGTATTACAGTTGCTTCTGGGATGTTTTTAGACTTTAGAAAAAAATGTTTTTTGCTTTTCTTTGCCTTTCCTTCGTTTTGAATTCCAAAAACTGGATTGCTTCCGCTTGAATATTTTGTAAGGCAACGTGCAACAGCAGACAATGGAACTTGTACTTTTTGAAGCTCATCACATTCATAATATTTTTCATGCTTTTCGGCAATAGAAAGAATTTCGCCTTGTGTAAGAGGGATTAAAATATCGATTATGAACTCGACTAGTTTCATTTCTAAATCTCGCTTAAATACTCTGAAATATTTGCATATTTATACAAGTCGTATGCCTCTTTAATAAATTCGTTCAAAACATCTTTTGTATCATCTTCTTCATGATTAAAAATAATTTCCGTAAAGCAAACTAAAAAATACGGATTGTTTGTTGGAAATCTGTCTTTAATTGAGTTTAGAAATTCGTAATCAGTGTTATAGACAATCTTGTCTTCAAGCAGTTTTTGGGTATATTTCATTTATGCAACTCCAATCTGCCTGTTTGTTTCTTTTGGTTCTGTGCATTTTTCACGGATTTTATCTAGTCCCATTTTATAAAGTCTATTGCAAAGACGTTTTACAGTTTCTGGATTATTTTTGAGCGCATTTGCTGTGTCTCTTCTTAGAAAAGGGATATAAGAATCTTTTATTGGAAACAAATCAAGATAAAGAAGATATTTTATTAAGCAGATATCGTCTTTATTGTTAAACGCCTGGACTATACTGTCCCAGTATGTTTCATCTATTTTTCTTATTTTATTTGGAATCATCGGGTAAACATCAAAAAGTTTGTCAAGATAGTTTTTGTTATTTGCAAGTTCAATGCTTCGATGAATCCAAATGTTCATGATTTTATTCTCCCAAAATAATTACTGCTTGCAAAATTACTATACACATTTTTTTGTAAAACTTCCATAGTGGTTTTGCCTTGCCGGAGTTTTTTTAATGAAACAATTTTATGACGAAACTTTGCTGTCTGTTCAAGTCAAAGCTATTTTACGCAGTGAAAATACGCCATAGAGCCGTCAATGTGAAGTTCGACTTCTTTGTACATTTTCTGCAAAGTATTTTTCAGTTCTTCTTCAGTCTGAAACGGAGGAGTGAACCAGCCTTTCTTTGCGAGGATGTTTTTCACAAGCCAGTCCGTCCTTTTGGATTTTCCCCTGATATAGAAGCAGGCGATAAAATCACCGCCGGATTTAAGTACGCGGCAGGTTTCGCTGAATGCTTTCTGTTTGTCCGGAAACGCGTGGAAACCGTTCATGCTTAGAACGACGTCAAAAGATTCATCGTCCATTTGCAGGTTTCCCACATCGCCCTGAATGAAATTGATATGCGCCTTGCCGTCAAGCCTTCTTTTTGCCTGCTCAAGCATATCCGTGCTGTAATCAAGACATGTGATGTTTGCATTTTTCAGGGACGACCATTTGCGCTGCGTGAACACGGCAGTTCCGACCGGAACATCAAGAAGTTTTCCTGAAAAATCATCAGGAATATATGACAAGACTTTCCGCGCGATTTCATTGTCATCCGTTCCGCTCCAGAACAGCTTGATATACATCCTGCTGAAAAAATTCCCCTGCGTAAGGACACCGTCATATATATTTTTTGACGATTCGTAAGCGTCCTGTATTTTATCTGCCATGCGATTTGCTCCAAAAGTTGATTTGCTGAGCTGAGTATATCACATCTGGCAGAGCGGATGAACAAAGGCTCTGTAAATACTAGATAATTTTTTTTAAGCAAAACACTTTTTGTGTTAGGGATTTGTAAACCTACGGTTTGCTGCGAGATTTTGCTGGCGCAAAACTCGTTTATCTGGCGTGTACGTTTGGGCGTACGTCCTAACGCTAAAGCGTTAGGGATTGTAGCACCTGCGGAGCAGTTCCGGAACGAAGTGGTGGAATGAGCCGCGGTTAGTCGGCGAAGTGCGGAAAGCCCGACTTGCCGTGAGGCAGGGAACGCAAAAAAAATCCCGGTTTACATTGTGTAAAGCCGGGAACTGAATGCTATCTATTTTTTAAACTTTTGATATTTTGGTACTGAAGCCTTGCATAAATTTCTTTAGTCCAGGTGTTAAGTATGTCGGCGTCAGATTTGTCAACGTTCGACGGAAGTTTTGTTTTTGCAGCTTTGTTGTAGTTTTCTGCGGCTGTATTGTAATCTTTTGAATTTAGTGCGACTTCGGCCTTTGTAAGGTAAGCGGCTTTTTTCTGGACTTGAGGATTGTTTGAGAGTTTTGCAGTATTTTTCTTGGCATTGTTCGTTTCTTTCGGTTCATTTTTTTCTATTGCTTGAGAGTTGTTATTTCCGCCGGTTCTGCTTTCAATTCCTTTTACAATACCTTTCCATTTCTGGGCAAAACAAGCAGATGCTGTAATCATAATCAAAATCAATGCAATCTTTGACTTTTTTGATAAACACATAATAATCTCCGAAAAAATATTAGATTGTTTTATGTCTCTATTAGTATTTCTTTTCATGGAAATTGTCAAGTAAAACTTTTTCTTTGCTTTGAACTGAATCAAGTATGAATATAATGTTTGTCCCTTTTTTCGGGGCTTCGGCAGCGGTCTTCATTTCAATTAGTTGCACTCAACCGCCACCGTGTCGGGCTTACAGTTTTACAACCTTTAGGCTTCGGATTGTGTTCTTGTCGGTTTTAAGGACTTCTATTTCAATCTTGTCCTGCCAGCGGAGTTTTTTTCCTTCTTCCGGAAAGTCTCCCAGTTTTTCTGTTATCCAGCCGCTGACCGTGGTAGAGCCGCTGGTTTCGTCCTCGTCAAGCTCAAAATATTTCATCATCTTGCTCACGGAAGTTTCGCCGCTTACAATAAAAGCATTTTCACCGCAGGGCTTTATGCAGCCGGAATCGCTGTCGCTGTCGTGCTCATCGTAAATTTCACCTACAAGCTCCTCAAGAATGTCTTCCATTGTAATAAGACCCGAAGTTCCGCCGTATTCGTCTATCACAATCGCCATGTGGTTCCGCTCTTTCTGCATTTTTCGTAAAAGCAGGGAAATTTTTGTTGTTTCAATGGCAAAGAACGGTTTCTGCATAATTGACTTTATAAACAGGCCGCTTTTTTCCGCATTTTTTTCCAAATCCGCCTGAAACGCCCTGAAAAAATCTTTCTCGTGGATTATTCCGATGATTGTGTCGATGTCGCCTTCATAAACCGGAATCCTTGAAAACCCGCTCTCCTCAAATTTCCTCATGATTTCTTCCGGCGCGCTGCTGGCCTCAACCGCACAGATATTCACGCGCGGAACAAGAACGTCCTTCGCATCAAGGTCGTCAAATTCAATCACCGAGCGGATAAGGTTCGTTTCTTCCTTTTTAATCGTGCCGTCTTCCTCGGCCTCCTCAACCATGGTTATAATTTCCTCTTCGGTAATCACATCCTTAGCCTTAAAGCGGAAAATCCTGACAATCAGCTTCTTCCAGCCGGAAAACACAATGTTCAGCGGATAAAATAAAAAAATCAGAATTGAAATAAAAGGATAGACCGCCATCGCAAGTTTTTCCGCGCAGAATTTGCCGATGTACTTTGGCGTAATCTCGCCGAAAATCAGCACAACAACCGTAATCGCCGCGGTTGAAACTATGGACGGATTCAGCCGGGTTCCAAAAAGAATCTTTGCAAAAAAAAGCGCGCTTATTGTTGAAGCCGAAAGGTTCACGATGTTGTTGCCAATCAGAATTGTGCTTAGAAGCTTGTCATAGGAATTTTCGCAGAGCGCAAGAACTTTTTCAGCCCTTCTGTTGCCGCCAGTTGCAAGCGACTTGAGCCGGATTCTGCTGGCGCTGGTGTATGCAGTTTCCGTTGCAGAAAAAAAAGCGGAAAAAGCAATCAAAACAAAAAGAGAAACAAGTAAGGGTATCGACCCGTCGGGCATAAAATCCCCCAAAAAATAAAATGCGGGAACGTGCGTCCCCTATTCCGAAGAGTATAATATTTCGGATGGTTGGTCAAATATCTGACAGAATATGTTCTCAAACTGACAGTCCTTTTCCGCTTCGATGCAAAGGTCGTAAAGGCAGCAGTTCTCGTTGGAGTAATATGGATTGTCAGAAGTCCGCCACGTCGTCAACCGAAATCTGGGCGGTCAGGTGAAGAAGAATGTAGTCAATAGCCTTGTTGATTGTCTCTCTTGGAATAATTTTTTTCTTTTTTGGGCGTTCGCCGCAAAACTTCGTTTTGCTTCACGAGTTTGCTCTACAAACTCGTGCCGCCGGGCTTTTCACACTTCGCTATCCGCTCATTCCTTCACTTCGTTTCGGAACTGCTCCGCAGGTGCTTCAATCCCTAACGCTTCAATTATCTTTCCGCCGTGTATCTTGCCCGCTCTCCGCCAATCAGCTTTGGCCTTGAGTAGGCCGCCGTAATGTAAGCTTTGCCCAGGAATTTTTCTGCTGGATGGACTGGAACGGCGACTTCTTTTATATGCATTCCAATCAGCGTGCTTCCGATGTCAAGTCCTGCTGTAGCCTTTACGTGCTCCACAACAACAGGCTCCTTAAAACCGTAGTATGCCGCTGTTGCAAACGAGCCTCCTCCGTGAATCCACGGCACAACGCAAACTTCTTCAAGACCGGATTTTTCGGCGCACTCACGCTCAACAACAAGCGCGCGGTTCAAGTGTTCGCAGCACTGGCAGGCAAGAAAAATTCCTTTTGAAGAAAGAATCCGGTTTGCTGTCTCAAAAATTGTTTTTCCTGTTTCCCCGCTGGAATTTTTTCCGATTGAGCCGCCGGTAACTTCGCTGGTTGAACAGCCGATTACAAAAACCGAGCCTTTTTTCTGCGGATGCGAATCGAGCAGTTCAGTAATTATATTTTCAAGCTGAGCGGAAATTTCAGAAAGAGATTCCGCCGTTGTCGTTTTATTTTCGTTCTGATTCATAATTTTGTCCTTATGGGCAGAATGGTATCACAATTTTTATTTTTGTGCAGAGAGTTTTTTTCCCTTCTTGCTTCTAAAAAACAAGCTTCTCCTTTCCTGTAAGAAAATCGAGCGCGTTTATGTTTCGGATTCCGTTGAAGTCTGAATTCAGGTTTCTGTCCATTGTGATAAGAATTCTTGGGTACGAGTCCGGAATGTTTTTGAAGGCGGCAAGTTCGCGTTTCAGCGTCTCCTCGTCCTTTACAGTTTCCGCGACCTGGATGTAAAAAACGGAAGTCTGGTTTTTTGCCACAAAATCTATTTCGGCGTCGAGGTTTCTTCCTGTGTAAACCATAAAATGCTGGCGCCTAAGCTCAAGAAAAATCTGGTTTTCAAGAATGTGTCCCATGTCGATATTTCTGTAGCCCAAAAGCATGTTCCGCAGTCCTGTGTCGGCGATGTAGTATTTTGAGATGTTTTTCAGAAGCTCCTTTCCGCGCACATCGTAGCGTTCGACCCTGTAGACTAAAAAACATTCTTCAAGAAAGTGCATGTAGTTTTCGACTGTGGGCTGGCTTGTTTTTCTTCCGGAGCTTGTAAGTGTGTCGCTGATTTTTTTTGAGGTGCAGAAATTTCCGCAGTTCTGGAACATGAATTTTATTACGGCTTCAAGAACCGCGACGTCCTTTATCTGATGCCGCCTTGCGATGTCCTTTACGATTATCGTGTTGTAAACTCCGTTCAGGTACTGATATACGCTTTCTGTGTTCTTCTTGAGCTGGATTGTGAACGGCATGCTTCCGAATTTCACGTAGTCGTAATAGTTTTCTTCTGTCGTCTGAGCCGGAAAATTATTTTCCTGTATGCATTCAAGATATTCGCAAAATGAAAACGGAAGCATGTCAATCGTAACGTATCTTCCGCTTAAAAGAGTGGCAAGTTCACCAGACAGCAAGTCCGCGTTCGAGCCTGTAAGATACAGATCCACGTTTTTGCAGTTGAAAAGTGTTTCTACCGGCTTCTGAAAATCCTTGCACAATTGAACCTCGTCAATAAAAACATAGTTCATCCTATCTTCCAAAAGCGCGGATTTTATAAACGCATAAAGATTGTGATATTCCAGTAAAAGCTCGTTGTCCAAGTCGTCAAGCTTGATGTAAGTAATCTGCCTCTCTGAAACGCCTCTTTCCAAAAGGCTCTGCATGAATTGTTCCATGAGCACGGATTTTCCGCAGCGGCGTATTCCTGTCAGAACTTTTATGACCTGCTTGTCTTTAAATGCTTCTATACTTTGAAAATATGTGTTTCTTACCATTTATTCAAAGTGTACTTTGAAAATCTGTGTAAGTCAATATTATTTCAAAGTTGATTTTGAAAAATATATGCAGTTTGCTTTGTCCTGTCTGTAATTTTCTTCGGATTTTTGCTATAATGTCTGCATGATTCAGATTTTTGGAACAACAAAAAATTTTGACACAAAAAAAGCGCAGATGTGGTTCAAGGAACGGAGGATTCCTTTTCAGTTTGTGGATTTAAAGGAAAAAGAGATGAGCCGCGGCGAATTTGAAAGCGTAGTGGAATCGGTTTCGCGTGCGGCCGGCTCCAGGGCAGAGGCGGTTGAGCTTTTGGCGGACAAAAACTCAAATGATTACGCATCGTTCGCGTATCTTGATGACTATGACAAGGAAGAAAAACTTTTTGAAAACCAGCTTCTTCTGAAACTTCCTGTTTGCCGCAACGGAAAAAACGCCGCCACCTGCGGTCTTGAAGTGAAAATCTGGGAAGGGTGGAAGTAGATTTCTTGAAGTGCTGTAAGGCTGCTTTTTGTTCAGGGGGTGATTGAAAAAAAATAATCCGCCGCAGTGTGTTCTTCCGAGGCGGATTCAGGTTTTCCAGACCGGTCAGTCTGTTTCTATTTTAAAAGATATTCGACTGTGGTTACCACGCGGATTGTCTTCTTTTCCTGAAGGTCTTCGGCGGCATTTTCTATGCTGAAAAATCCCTGGGTTGCGGTTTTGATTTTTCCGACTTTGCTTCCGGAGTCATGTGCAAACTGCTCTGCTGCTGTGCGTGCGTTTTTTGTCGCCTCCGCAATCATCTGCGGTTTTATGTCATTCAGCTTTGTGAATTCAAATGAAATCTTGCTGTTGTAGTCCTTTGAGACTGCGATTCCGCTGCTCATCAGGTCAAGGGAATCGTCCTGCGCTTTTTTCACTTCAGCGACTTTTGACGAGCGCACGAGGACCACCGTCTGCGCAAGGTAAGTGTAGAGAATTTTGTCCCGGTCCATATACGGATTGATTGTGTTGTCCGTTATGCTTGGCGACTGAACCGTGTAGTCTTCTTCTGAAAGTCCGTGGTCCGCAAGATATTCCTTTACGGTCTGAGTTTTTGCAAGAATGTCTTTCTGGAGCTGCGTAAGGCTGTTTGCTCCAAGCGTGAATGTGAGCGGCCAGAGCGCAAGGTCGGCATCAACTTCTTTTTCCGCAAGTCCGCGCACCGTAACTGTCCTGTCAGGCCTTGCTATTTTTGAAAGCCCCACGGAAACAATCGCCGCCGACACGACAAGCGAAACCGATACCGCCAGAATTAATGCCTTTAGTTCTTTCATTTTTTCCTCCGAATGTTTTTCTAAAAATATAATAAATTGAATCTAAAAAATCACCAAGAAACGTAAATATAAAATTTTTTGGATTATGTCTATTGAACAACTTCGCGTGAAAAAGGTTGCGACAGTTTTTTAACAGAATGTTTATGGGCGGTCAGTCAAGAGCCTAAGACTCTTGACTGTCGCTATGTCCGCAACTTGCTGCGCGCGGTCCTCACTTTGTTCGGACTGCCTTCGGCATTGCTCCCAGCGCTACCGCATCCGCCTAAAAAAGTTCCTTTAGATTTTCTAAAACTTCCACATCCGCAGGAAGCCATTTTACGCTTTTAAGCTTTTCTTTGGAAAGCCATGCCGCGTTCTCGTGCTCAAGCAGAGTAAGCTTCCCGGAAACAATTGAACACAAAAAACATTCCATTGTCAGATGAAAAGCAGGGTAGTCGTATTCAACCGTGCAGAGTTTTCGTTCAGCCCGGATTTCCGTCGCAAGCTCCTCGCGTATTTCCCGCACAACCGCCTGTTCCGCACTTTCTCCATCTTCAATCTTTCCGCCCGGAAACTCCCACCAGTCCTTCCATTCACCGTAGCCACGCTGCGTCGCAAAAACCATTTTTTCGCCGCCAGCCGCAGTGCGTAAAATTACCGCCGCCGAAACGTGGATTTGCTTGAGCGGTGTGGTTTGGATTTTAGAATCGTTTTTTGTTATATTTGCGTTGTTCATTTTTTCAGTCCTTTTTTTGTAAAGTCAATTATCGCTGTTTTTTCCCATTTTGTCAGTGCGTGTTATAAAGTCGTTGAAAAGCTCGTCAGGAACACGGCTATGAAGCGCGAATTTCATTGTGATTGGCTTGTTGCCTTCCGCGCTGCCCGGAAAAGTTGAGACCTGACCAAGATAAATGAACGGCTGGGTTGTGTTTTCTACTTTTTCAAATTTGCGTACAAAAAGATGAAGTCGGATTTTTCTTTCGATGTTGCGGATTAAGTTCTGTCCGACTTCAGAATTTTGCGTTGTGCTGTTTGGCGACTGCCACTGAAAATGATCCGGCGTTATGAATTTGTCAGCATAATTTATTGAATCTTTTATGTCCGCATCCTTGTGCAGGTTCACAAATAGAAAATAATCTGGCTTTGCGGAAGTTATAAGTCCTTGTCCGCGGAACGAAGAATGGATTTTTGTATAGTCGCATAAAAGAGCCGCGTCGCGCATCGTGTATTTTTGGTAAAGCTTTAAAAACGGCAAAGTTCCGTTTTCAGAATAATCATCTGAGCCGAATTCGTTTTGGTAACGCAAAAGATTGTATTGGATCAAGTCTTCTACCCAAAGCCTCTTTTGTGCGGAAAATCTTGAATTTTCAATGGAATCGACCGTGTTTTTATTGACAGGTATAAAGGGATTTTATATTATTTCCCTATGGAAATAAACAAGCAGTACCTATCAGTAGAAGAGATGTCTATTTTTCTTAAATGTACACCTCAATATACAAGAAAATTAATCCGAGACGGGAAAATAAAAGCTGAACAAGTTGGCAAAACATGGGTAATTAATTCTTCTGTTCTTGATGAATATGAAACTATTTTCAAATTTTGCAAGAATGTTCCTGACCAAATACGAAAATCTGATGAAATTCCAAATATTGTTGCACTCAGTTTTTTTTCAGGTGCAATGGGATTGGATTATGGAATTGAAAAAGTTGGTATACATCCTCTTTTAGCTTCTGAAATAGAGCCTAATGCTAGAAAAACCATTCTTTTGAATCGTCCAAATATTGGCTTAATCGGAGATATTAACAATTATTCTGCTTCTGAAATAAGAAGATTTGCAAATCTGTCAGAGAATCAAGAAATTGATTTGGTTATTGGGGGGCCGCCTTGTCAGGCATTCAGTACTGCTGGACAAAGAAAAGGTTTTCAAGATAAACGCGGAAATGTATTCCTTACTTTTATTGATAGAATCCTTGAACTAAAACCGAAATTGGCAATAATTGAAAATGTACGAGGAATCCTTTCTGCTCCTTTTGAAAGTGAGGAAATGGAAAAAAGGTTTGGTTTTGCTCCAAAAACACCGGAAGAAAAAAAAGGAGGTGCTTTGCTATATATTTTAAATAAGTTAGAAGAAGGAGGATATACAGTTTCATTTAATCTTTATAATGCGGCAAATTATGGAGCACCTCAAAAAAGAGAACGTGTTGTTTTTTTCTGTTCTAGAAATGGGCAGAAAGTTCCGTATCTTTATCCTACAAATGATGAAAATGGAAAATTTGGACTTCCAAAATGGCGGACAGTCCGTGAAGTTATTTCTGATTTGAATGAAACTGAACAGAAGTCAATGAAATTTCCTGAGAAAAGGTTAAAGTTTTTTCGACTTTTAAAAGATGGTCAATATTGGAAGCATCTTCCTAAAGAATTACAATATGAAGCGATGGGCGAAAAATTGAAACTTGGTGGCGGAAAAACTGGATTTTTTAGAAGACTTGCGTGGGATGAGCCTAGTCCTACTTTAGTAACAGATCCGACAATGCCAGCAACAGATTTGTGTCATCCTGAAAAAGACAGACCTTTGAGCTTACAGGAATACGCACGTATTCAGGAATTTCCAGATGGCTGGAAATTCTTTGGAGAGATGAAAGATATTTACAAACAAATTGGAAATGCAGTTCCTATAAGTTTGGGGTATGCAATAGGAAAACAAGCTGTAAAGTTTCTAAATGGTGAAAAATTGGATTTTCCACCAAAAGATTTCCCTTTTTCCCGTTATACATACACTGACGATGTATCAATAAGAAAACTTATTGAAAAACGGATTAAAAAGCAGGAAGAAAAAGAACAGTTAAGTCTGTTTGATGAAATTGCTTAATTTCCTTTTCCAAGATTGATATTAGCTTTCAGATATTGTTCCACAAATTTTTTAAAACCATCTTCTGAAAGTCCTAGACTTTGCATTGGTTTCGGAACATTGTTCCACATCGTTTCTCCTGTTCTTGATTTTGTTCTGAACCATTTATGAATGTTTGTGCCTTCTCGGATTGCACTACTTGAAGAATTTTCGGAATTATCGCGGTTTTTTATCTGAAGTTCGTACCAAACTCCATCTTCATACTTTATAAAATCAATTGCTTTTACAAAATCTCCGCAACACCAAGCCCAGCCATTAGGTCTGAGAACAGAATCAAGATAACGTTCAAGAAGAGAACCGACTGCATTTTCACAAGCCATAGATTGTTGATGAGTTATTTTTATTTCTTCTATTTGTTTTTTTGAATAACCGAAAACGGTTTCCATAATTACACTTACCATTTCATCGGGAACAGTTGTTGGTGTTTTTGGAATTGTAGGAGAGTAAAATGCATTGAAATAAGTAATTGCAAGTTGAGAAATACCGTCTTTCGTTGCAGGATTAATAGGATTTTTCTTTGAGCGATTCGAAATTTTATCTGGAAATTCATTTAAATATTTAATTACATCTTTAAATGCCCTTCTTAAACTGTTGTCAAAATCGTATGTTGGATTTAATTCATTTAAAATATTTTTACAGTATTGTTCTATTTGGTTCATAATATCTCCGTGTTCAATATTTTTTGTTTTGATCAATTATAATTTACTTATCGGAAATTTATATCTAATTGCTTTAATTATTTTGATTAGGCAAAAAGATACTTGCAGTTTTTGTCTTTCTGGCTTCCTGTGAAAAATCCTGATGAATAATTTTCTTCTGTTGCGGAGCAGATTGTGTCAAAAGATTCCTTCGCCTTTTTCAGAATGTCCTCGCGGTGAACAATAAAAAGCAGATGGTTGGGTTTTACCTGCAGCGCGTCAAAGACTGACATATATGTTTTTCCGCTTCCGGTTGCGGCGATTGCAAGCGCTTTTTTTGCTCCGGTTTTTCTAAGCTGGTCAAGCTTTACAATCGCTTCCTGTTGCATTTCGTTTGGCTGGATTATGGACGGGGAATTTTCGTCTGTAAAACTGTTGTATGAAAATAAAAGTTTTGATTCCTGCTTTTGCTGGCGTTTTACTTTTGCAAGATAGTCGCGGTAAGAAATCAAAAATTCGTCGGAATATTCTTTTGCCCACGGACTTTTCCATAGAGTTTCAAATTCGTCAAGAACAGATTTTGTAAAAACTCCGGGCTCCTGCCGCTCCCTGCAGTTTTCATTTTGAAGGACATTCCATTCAACATTCGTCTTTAACGCACGGCCTGTTATGTTTGAGGAGCCTATTATGACAGTCCATTTTTCTGATTCAAGGCTGGTTTTATGGAACAGATAGCCTTTTGCATGAAAGCCGTCATTTTGTGTCGGCGGAACATAAATCTTAAGATGAATATTTTTGAATTTGGAAAGCCGCTCAAGAACTTGCGGGCTTGTCATTTCCTTGTAGGTTGTTGTAAGAATTTCGCCTTGAATATTGCGCGTTTCAAGAGCCTTTAGTGTTTCAAGCAGAACCTGAAGTCCGCCATAAGTTATAAACGCCACGCTTATTTTGAACTGGGAGCAACTGTTAAGATTTTCAATAAGCTCATTGTAAAAACTGCGGACAGGTCCGTTTGTTATAAGGAAAGATTCTTCCATAATGCCGCCGAAACCTTTATTTTGTGCTGAAAAAGTGCTCCAAAAAACGGACGTTTTTTGTGCTGATATTTTCTTCGTTTTTTTGTGATGTTTGCATTGTGTTCATATTTTTCTCAAAACTGAATTATAACAAGAAAATGTCCTTGCGTCAAAATCGTGAAGCAATATCATGAAACCCGATTCAGATGCGGCAGGGATTGGAACACTCGCAAACCTACGGTTTGCTTACGAGTTTTCTTACAAAAACTCGCATAAAAACAAATCCGTTAGAGAAGTGTGGAAAGCCTGATTTTTTCGGAGCGGAACGGAGTGAAGCGAGGAAAAAAGCCGCCCGGAAAAATTTTAGCCAAGGAGCTGAAGTGTTCTTGTTATATTTTCTGATGAATCCAAGCGTCTTTTTGAAATGAATTTTTGGACGGTTTTTCTGTGGACGCCGTAAAGATTTGCAATCCGGGTTATGGAGATGCCTTGAAGAAGCATTATTGTTGTGCCGAGTTCCGCGCCGTCGAGTTTTGAGGAGGCGTTTTCTGTTCCGAGCGGACGGCCGAGTTTTTGTCCTTCCGCTTTTTTTCGTTCAAGGGCTTCTTTTGTGCGCTGGCTGATAAGGTTTCGTTCGATTTCTGCGGAAAGCCCGAATGCGAAGGCCAGAACTTTTGACTGGATGTCATCGCCAAGCCTGTAGCCGTCTTTGATTGTCCAGACGCGCGCGCCTTTTTCCATAAGTTTGTTCAAAATCGACATTATCATAAAAAGGCTTCTTCCGAGCCGCGAAAGTTCGGAGCAGATTATGAGGTCTCCTTTTTGGATTTTTTCAAGAAGTTTTCCAAGCTCGCGGTGTTCCGGCGTAATCGTTCCGCTCGCTGTCTCTTCAATCCAAGTTTCTACAGAAAGTGAGTTCCGTTTTGCAAATTCCTGAATCTCGAACCGCTGGTTTTCTACAGTCTGCCTGTCCGTGCTTACGCGAATGTATCCGTACGTCATTATTTGAATATACTTAAAATTTGGAAAATTGTGGAGAAAAATATTTTTTTTAGGAAAAATTTCAAAGGCAGTGGTATTTGAAGCGTTCGTTTTTTGAAGCAGAAGTGTTTTCTATATCTGATTTTTCCATAATAATCTTTGAATATAAAATTATAGTAGATAATTCTGTATTTTTCAAACTTGGAAAAACGTCTTTCTCAAGTCCCCTTAAACCCATTCAAAATACCAGAAGGCAAGATAAAGCGGCACATTCACCATCCGTTCCTGTTCGCGGTAGTCTGACATGGAAAAACGGATTCCGGTTATTTCAGTGTTTGCCTTTAGAATTGTGCTGAGCGATTTTGCCCTTAGATTTTCTTCAGCCTTCACTTCAACCGGAAAAACATTTTCTTTTTGAAATACAAAGTCAATCTCCAATGTGGAATTTTCATTAGAATAATAATAAAGAGGCAAAATATATGTTGAGCTCAATGCGGAAAAATACTGCTGTGCCACATACTGTTCTGTAAAAGCTCCTTTATATTCGGTCATCAGTTTTGTGCTGACAAGGATTTCCTTCGCAGGAACATCAGAAAGGGCGCCGAGCAAGCCTACATCATTAAAAAACAGCTTGAAGGCCGAAAAATCCTCATAGAACTTAACCGGCAACTCGATTTTTTTCAAACGCGGAACTTTGTGGACAAGCCCTGCATCAATCAGCCACTGAACCGCATTCTCAAATTCTTTTGCACGCGCCCCCTTTTTTAATGCGCCCCAGATGAATTTCTTGTTTTCCTTTGCAAGCTGGCTTGGAATTGAATTCCAGACTGCTGTGACTTTAGGCAGTTCCGTATTTGGAATATGCTTTGAAAAATCTTCTTCATAGTCTTGCAGAATATCTTTCTGAATCCGCCGGACCTCTATCAAATCCTGATTTTCAACGTATTTTTGAACCACCAGCGGCATCCCTCCTGTAAAATAATATTGCCGCAAAAGTTCGGTCAATTCAGTTTTCAGGGCAGAATATTCATTCCATTTATGTTCATCAAGATACTGAACAAGAATCTCTTTGTTCATTGCAAGAAGAAATTCCTTGAATGAAAGCGGATAAAGCGTCAGATGGTCAACTTTTCCGACCGGAAATCCTGTTCCTTCATGCATTTTCACACCGAGAAGTGAACCGGCTACCGCAACGTGATACTCATTTGCATTTTCGCAAAAATATTTAAGGCTGGTAAGCGCCTCTGGAAGAATCTGAATTTCATCAAGGATGATAAGTGTTTTTTTTGGCAAGATGTTCTGCCCGCTGAGTGCAGAAAGTGAACGAATAATTCTTTGCGTGTCATAATCTGAAAACACATTTTTTGCGGATATTTCTGTCTCACAGTTTATGTATACAAAATTCTCATATTCGTTTTTTGCGAATTCCTTTAGGAGCCAAGTTTTTCCGACCTGACGTGCGCCTTCAAGAATAAGAGGCTTACGGCTGCCTGAATTTTTCCATTTCAGCAAGTCTTTATACAGCAAACGCTTCATAAAATGATATTACACTTTTCTGGTGGAAAAGTTAAGGTAATTTTACATTTTTCTAGGGGAAAATAAGAGAGTTTCCACACTTTTCTAGGGGAAATTTCTGATATTTGTAAAAACAAATGAACTTCAGTCGTGATAATGTGTTCCGCACTGAACGATTTCGATGATGTTGTTTTCTATTTTATAGACAATTCTGTTGTAGTCGTCAATGCGGCGGCTGTAATAGCCTGAAAGATTTCCTTTTAACGGTTCGGGCTTTCCGATTCCGTCATATCTGCCACGTTCAATGTCTTTTAGGAGTGCGTTTGCTTTCTTGAGAAGTTTTTTGTCGTTTGGAGCGTCAAATAGTCTTCCCAAGCCTCGTCATGCCATATTTTTTTCATGTTTTAAACCTCAATAAGTTCATGCTCAGCACAGTTAATTCCATTTTTCATATCTTCAATGTTTTTCAGCAAATGCTTCTGGTTCTCCTCGCTGTAAAACGGGTCTTCGGAAGAAATTTCAAACGGAATGCGATGCTCTCGGATTACTTTTTTTGCGAACAGATTGAACGCTCCGGAAATTGAAAGCCCGACGTCCTTGCAGAATTTTTCAAACTCCTTCTTTGTTGTGTTATCCATTCTTACGCTTACATTCATCATAAAATCACCTCAAAATAAGTCGATATAAGTTATCTATACTTAAAATTTACATTTTTTATTCTGTTTGTCAAGTTTTTTATGTAAAAACTATTCTGACTTGTCAAAAAAAATCATCCGTTATGGACACCGCAAATGGGGAAAAGTGATATGTAAAACGTCCGTTTAAAGGGACGAGAAAATGTTAGAAAACTCAATTGTATAGACCTCTTTTGCGGTTGTGGCGGACTATCCAAAGGCTTTTTAGATGCCGGATACAACGTACTGCTTGGTATTGATAATGACACCGCAGCTCTAAAAACATTTGAAAAAAATCATGGTAATGCAAAAGTACTTCAATTAGATCTTTTTAATCATGAAAACATAAATGAAATTACAAATTTTCTGGAACAAACAAATCAGAAACTTGATGTCTTGATAGGCGGACCTCCTTGTCAGGGATTTTCTATTGCAGGTCCAAGAAATATGAATGACAGACGTAATTTGCTTTACGTTGCAATGGTGAAGCTTGCGGAGCGGACAAAACCGCGTGCCATACTTCTTGAAAATGTTCCAGGAATGCTTCAAACGAATGGCGGAATTGGAGCAAAACGAATTGTAAGCGATTTTAAAAAAATAGGTTACAACATGATTCCAAAATTGCTATATGCACCTGATTTTGGAATCCCTCAAATCAGAAAAAGAGTCTTTTTTGTTGGACTAAAAAACAATTCTATAAATTTTGAATTTCCGACCCCTGTTTTATCAAAAGAAAATTATATCACTTGTGAAGATGCGATAAGTGATTTGCCCGCGCTAATCGGTATTTATGGTGATGATATTCAAAAATATCCGTCAGAACCAAAAACTGATTATCAAAAGGAAATGAGAAAAAAATCCAATGAGATTCATAATCACATTGGAACGATTCATGATCCAAAAACTGTAAAAATGATTTCCCTTGTTCCAGAAGGGAAAAACTATAAATCCTTACCAGAAGAATATAGGGGGCTTTATAAATATCACGAGGCTTTAACCCGTTATAACAGCAAAAAGCCTTCATTGACAATAAATACAGGTCATAGATCTCATTTCCATTATAAATGGAATCGGATTCCGACTGTCAGGGAAAGTGCAAGGCTTCAAAGTTTTCCTGATGATTTTATTTTTTATGGAAATAAATCTCAACAGTATAGGCAAGTCGGAAATGCTGTTCCGCCGCTTTTAGGAAAAGCAATTGCAGAACAATTAAAAAAATATCTTCAGGACAATAAAGATGACTAAGTATAAATTCTTGGACATCTTTGCTGGTTGCGGTGGTCTTGAAGATGGTTTTTTGCAAACTGAGAAATACATTGATGTCGGTGCTGTAGAATGGCTAAAGCCTCAAGTAAATACGTTACGAAATCGTCTGAAATCAAAATGGGGAATTTTAGATTCAGAAGAAAGAGTTTTGCATTTTGATATCCAAAGAGAGAAAGAACTTTTTTACGGCTGGAAAAATGATACGGAATATGGCTCTTCAATAGGTCTGGATTCAATAGTAAAAAAATCAGAAGTAATAGATCTGATAATAGGAGGTCCTCCTTGTCAGGCTTATTCTGTTGCAGGACGCATCAGAGATGAAAACGGAATGAAAGATGATTATAGAAATTATCTATTTGAACATTATTGTTCTATCGTAAATAGATATAAGCCAAAGTTGTTTGTATTTGAAAATGTTCCTGGAATTTTAAGTGCGAAACCAGATGGAACCCCAATAATAGAACGTATACGAAAAGGGTTTTCTGATATTGGATATGAAATTGTTGAGAATTTATCTCTTGCAAAAATTGACGCTTCAAATTATTCAGTTCCTCAAAAGCGAGAAAGAATTGTAATTGTAGGATTATCAAAAACTTTTTTTGCAAATCCGCAGACAACATTACAAAAATTCTATACACAGATTCTTCCAAAATATAAAGGAAAAAAAATAATTTCTGTAAAAGAATCCATAGATGATTTACCAAAATTTGAACCATATTTTGATGAAGCTCATCATAAGAAACATATTGCCTATAAAGTACCGGAATGTTCAATTTCGTGGCATGAACCGCGTTATCAAAATCCTAGGGATATGGATACATTCAGAATACTTGCAGAAGATGTTTCGTCAGGACGTTTTGATTATGATTCAAAAAAAATTACAGAACTTTATGAACAAAAAGTAGGCTCCAAATCTCCTATTCACAGATACCATGTGCTTGAGCCTAATAAGCCTAGTACAACCATCATTGCTCATTTATATAAAGATGGAAATCGTTTTATTCACTATGACCCAAAACAATGCAGAACTATAACTGTTCGAGAGGCTGCAAGACTTCAATCATTTGATGATGATTTTGATTTTATAGGGAATAGAGGAAATGCCTATCAGATGATTGGTAATGCTGTTCCTCCCAAATTAGCGAAAGCAATAGGAAATGCAATTTTTGAACTGTTGGAGGAAGTTAAATATGTTTCATTATAATTTTACAAATGATTTACGAATAAGCAATCTTGATACTATTTTGAAAGAATCCGCCAATGCTTTTTTAACAGATACTGTTCCACCTGCAACTATTGATAAGAGCAAAAATAATAATTTTATGACACTTGGTTTTTATTTCAATTTAAAAGCAAAAGGCAATTGTGCGAAATTAGCTGCAAGTGGAAATATTAAAAAAGTTGTTTTAAACTTCATAAAAAAATTCCAGTTCCCTAATGTCAGAACTTCTTCTGATTACGAAAATTCTATATCAGACAAAATTTTGCTTGCTCCAATGAGGGATATTGTAAAACTTCTTCATATTCTTTCTATGATTAGTTATAACGATGCATTTCTTACTAAAGATGAAATTATTAATTTCATCTTTTACAATGAAGACTTAGCAAAAAGAAAAAATTATAATCTTCTTAATACTGCTAATCAAATTCTCCAATATAGAAAAGATCATAAAATTCCTGCAAATGTTGATACAACAGAAAGTAATCATATTTGGAATCAGCCGGAAAGGCAGATTAGAGAAATGCTAAAAACAGTAAATTATACTGGTTGCTTTTTGGAAGATGAAAATGGAATAAAATTAAAATCTGATGGAATCACAAGAGATAACGAAGCTGATTTGTTTGAGATTATAAATTGCAATTCATATTGGACAGGTGAGACTTTGGAGGACTATCAAAAATACATGGACGAGATATTTATGAATGATGAAGATGATAAAAATATTTTGCAGAATATAAGTTCTAACTCTTACACCCTGAACTCCTCCCAAACCATCTACTACGGAGTTCCTGGCTGCGGAAAAAGCAACAAAATTGATGAAGAAACAATAAATACCTCTGATGAGCAGAAAATGCGGGTTGTGTTTCACCCTGAATACACAAACGCTGATTTTGTCGGGCAGATTTTGCCGACCAATGTTGATGGAAATGTTGAATATAAGTTCCGACCCGGACCATTGTCAAAAATTTTAAGAAGAGCTTATCTCCATCCTGATAAAAAGTATTACCTGATTGTTGAAGAAATTAACCGTGGAAATGCGGCTGCGATTTTTGGAGAATATTTTCAATTGCTTGATAGAATTGCTGCTAAAAAAGAAGTTCCTGCTAATGGTTATACTTATACAGAAGGTTGGAGCAGTTATTCTATAGAAAATGAATTTATAAACTGGTATATCCGTGAAAATTTGTATGCCGATGTAAATCATAAATTGCAAAATGAAGACGATGGAATTGCAAAAAAATCTGATGATGAAAGTCAGAAAGCCATTGAAATAGGAAATCTTCATTTTTCAGCCAACGCAGGAATCCGTCTTCCTCCAAACCTTTCAATCCTTGCCACTATGAACACAAGCGACCAGAATGTTTTTATATTGGACAATGCTTTTCAGCGCCGCTGGGATATGGTTCTTGTTAAAAATGAATTTGGTGATGATTCTGAAAATCAAAAACTGGCAACAATCGAAAATTCAGATATTACTTGGGAAACTTTCCAGAAAACAATCAATGAGAAAATCTCGCAGTTTTCTAAGGAAAATAATTTTTCAAGCATGATAGACAAGCGGCTCGGCTGTTGGTTTGTCAAAGCTGTTCCTGATAAAAATGATGCAAATGGAAAATATATTATCACTGAGGATTCATTCAAAAACAAAATCCTGAAATATCTCTGGGACGATGCGTTCAAATTCTGCCACGAAGATGTTTTTGAGGATGCTGATAATTTTGAAGCTCTGCTTGAAGAAGTAAAAATGGATAATCCAAACTTCGGGGTTTTCAAGAATGTTGATTTTTCTGCTGAGAAATCAGAAAAATCTGAGTCACAGCACGAGATTTGAGTTTTAACTATAATTTTTCAAAGAAATGTAATATACTGTCGATATGGATAAACGAAAACTTTTACGGGCTGCAAAAATTCTCAAAGATGCCGGTTGTACGGAAATCTACCTTTTTGGCTCTCAGGCGAATGGAAAGGTTGGTAAGAATTCCGATGTGGATTTGGGCGTAAAAGGACTTCCTGCACAAAGTTTTTTCGGAATCCATTATGATTTGGAAATTGCCTTGAATATGAGAGTTGATTTGGTTGATTTTGACTATCAGAAAGATTTCTTCTCTCTATTAAAACGTCATGGAGAGTTACAGAAGATTGGATAATTCTTGCAAAGAAAAAATTCTCCTTGAAATAGAGACATGAAAGTAATGCAGAGTAGTAAGAAGCAAAAATCAAAAAATTCCCTTTCCTCCTGCTGCGTTTATTTTGGCGAAGATAAAAGTGATGCCGAAAGCCTTTCTGAAAAATTTGTCGGACTAAAGTGTACTGACGGAAAACTGAAAATCTATTTCCCTGTGGGCTACAGAAAGCCGGACGAAAAAAATAATTCTCCTGCCGAAATAGAAAAAGAAGTCCGCAGAAACATTTTGAACCTTATTCAAATTCTGCGGAGATTTGGAGAAAAGGAAGATAATCTTTCTGCCTTGCCGCTGCCTGTAAAAAATCAAAAGGTGGATTTTCCGATTCATGCGTATTTTTTTATAATCCGCGATTTTTTGTCGAACGGTTATTATGTCCAGAAAGAAACGCTGTATTCAAAAAGTCCGGGCGGAAAAGTGAGCTGGAACCGCACAATAAAAAGTGTCAAGCCGCAGTTTCTGGATTTTCAGCCGTTTTATTTTGATTTTGTAACTCAAAAGATAAATTACAGCCAGACCGAGCTGATTTCCCAAATACACAGATTTTGTGTCCACGAATGTTTTTCAAAGCTCGGATTTCTGTTTTCCGGTTTTATGCCCGAAAAATCGGAACTCAAGCTAAACAAAAATCTTTTTGTTGCTACGATAAAAAAGGCGGTGGCTCAGACTTTCAACGAGAACAATCTGCTTCTTTTTAAGAGTATGCTTGATGTGCTGAATTTCCTTGATGAAAACTCTGAAAATAAGGAATTTATTTACGGAACACAAAATTTTCATATCATTTGGGAAAAAATGATTGACTGCATTTTCGGAGAATCAAAAAAGGAAAATTTTTATCCGAAAGTTTATTGGAAGCTTAAAAACGGAAATGGCAGCGAAGAGCGTTATTATTTTAAGACGGATGAAAAACGCAACACACTTCGTCCTGATACAATTATGATTACAAGCCGAGGAAAAAAAGGGCAGAAAATTTTTGTACTTGACTCAAAATACTACCGCTACGGAGCGACTGGCATAAAAAATCATCTTCCGGATAGCGCTAGCATTGTAAAGCAGTTCGCCTATGCTGAATATATAGAAAAAAACGCTTCAATTCCAAACGATGTAAAAAACAACCGGACTGAAAATTCGATTTTCAATGCCTTTATTATGCCAGCCTGCACAGAACAAATCGAAAACATCGGCTATGCGAGCGCGGATTACATTTCGCCGGAAAAAGATTCTTCCGATGTTTCCTGTGTTCCAGAAAAATCCTGGCATAAAATCCACGGAATCCTTCTTGACACTAAAACGATAATGGAACACGCCGCGAAAAAAGATAACGAGCTGATTGAGCAGCTTGCGGCGGCGATTGAAGAAAATCGCTGAGATATTCTCTTTTTATAAAATCAATAGAATCTTCCCTGTTCCCATGCTATAATAGCCCTATGAATCTTGAAAAAGACAAGACTGAATACATTGTGGCTTTTGTCAGCGAGTTCGCAAAAAAATATAAACTTTCCGAAAAAGAGGCTTTCAATTATCTTGACCGCTTTAAGGCTGTGGATTTTTTGGAGCGGCAGTACAACATTGCGCATACGCTTTCATTTTCGCAGATGGTTTCTGACGTCGCATTTTTCTGCAGAAAAAACGGAGGCGGGCTTTGATGTTGCTTTATCACGGTTCAAATGTGCAAATTTCAAAAATTGATTTATCCAAGTCAAAACCCAACAAGGATTTTGGCTCAGGTTTTTATCTTTCTGATGATTTTGAGCAGGCAAAGGAAATGGCAAAATTCAAGTCAGAAGTTTTTGGCGGAATTCCGACGGTGATGGAATATGAATTTGATGAATCCAGCGCGGAAAAATCAGCTTTGAAGATTTTGAAATTTTCAGAGTATTCAAAAGAATGGGCTGAATTTGTTTTTAAAAACAGAGCGTTTGATTCTTCAGGAATAAAAAACGAATACGATATTGTAATTGGGCCGATTGCTAATGATAAGGTCGGTGCTCAGATTCGCCGCTTGATAGAAAACGACATAGACTTTGATACTTTTCTGCGCCGTATAAAATATATGAAAGGTCTTACATTGCAGTACTTTTTTGGAACAGAAAAAGCGCTTTCATTTTTGAAATTTAAAAGGAGCGTTTCTCAATGACCGATTTTGAATATCAAATTGAATGTACCACCCGCGACCTGGCGGACAAGCTTGTCGGGGATTTTTCCATGACTGTTCCACAGGCTCTGCGTGTTGTATATAATTCAGAAACTTACGAAAAGCTTATAAATCCCAAGACAGGGCTTTATTTTCAGAGCCCTCTTTATGTATACGACTTCCTTAAAAACGAGATCCTTACCGGAAGAATGTCGTGAAATTTCCGCGATTTCCAAATTTCCACCTCCCATTCTGTCTGTACATATTTCCCAGACAAACTGTATAAGCGTCCTAGCCGGATTGTGCTTATGCCCCAATCAAACTGTATAGCCGCCCCAGTTTGTCTGTGCCGCTTATACAGTTTGTCTGGGATTGCTATACAGTCAGTCTGGGGCGGCTGTACAGTTTGTCTGTAGTGTAAAAGTTTTCTTTTTTTAATAATATTTACAAATTTGTGAAAAATATTTTGTAAATTACTTGATTTATTTATAAAAGTTGTATATATTTCACTTAGATGCTAAACGAGAAAGAATCCAAAAGGTTCATTAAAGCCTTAAGACGAGAGGTACATTTATGGGAGTAACGGCATTTGGAAAAATTTTGAGAAAAAGAAGAATTGATTCTTCGGAAATTCTTGGAGATATGGCAAAGCGGCTTGACGTAAGCGCGTCTTACCTTTCTTCAATTGAAAACGGTCTGCGTGAAATTCCGGACTCTTTTGTTGAAAAAATTGCAGAGGAATACGGTCTTTCAGAGGTGGAAAAACAGGAACTTGAAGAAGCACAGGCGCAGTCAAAGGGCAGTGTGAATGTTCCTCTTGGTGAGCAGAAAGATTCAAGTGAATATCTTGAAACCGCTGTAATGTTTGCCAAGGATTTTTCAAAGCTTACAGAAAAGCAGGTAAAAATGATGAAAGAAATGCTTGAAAAGTTTCAGGCGGAATCTTCGGGAGAGAAAAATGGAAGTGGTGCAGTATGAAACACATTTAAAAGACGTAAAATATTCAGAAACTTTAGTTCTTTCTGAAGACGAGATTAAAATAGCTTCGTTCTGGAGCCACTTGCTTTGCACGGCTACTACGAACCAGAAGTTTGACCCGCTTTTTGTAATGGAAAACATAATTCCCCGTTTTGACAGGACTTTCAATTATCTTATTGAGCCGCAGGATTCCTGGAAGCACGGAAAAGATGTTGCGGCTTTTTACAATGTGGCTCAGAATGTGATTGTCATCAGAAGCGATGTCTACGAAGGCGCGCAGAATGGAAGCTATATCGACGTGATTACGGTTGCGCATGAGGTAGTGCACTGTATCCAGTCGATTATCTTGAGATTCATTAGAATTTTTGAGTGCGCGGAATTCAAAAAGGAGCTTTCAAAAATCAAGGCTGAACAGATTCAGGAGCATGAGTTTCAGACTGATTCGATAATGCGGCTTTTGTTCTCTCCGGAAGAAATCACAAAGGGCAGAACACAGGAGGAGGTTCTGGACGAGTATGTGCTAAAGCCAGTTCTTTCGCTTCTTTGCATTCTGATAAAGAATGTAGGAAAACTGTTCCTGAATTTGCTAAAGGAAGAAAATGCAAAAAGTCCTGCCTTAAATAAGAACTTCCTGGAGGCGGTCTAAAATGAAAAAGAAATATTGTTTTTTAAGGAGGAAGCGGATGCACAATGAATTGCCGGTGCTCTTGCAAAAAAAAACTTGAACCTACGCCAATAGATTCAAGCTTTGCAATATTAAGTCAGGATATGCCTAACTAAAAAATAACTTTGTATATCCTACTTTTTATTCTGTCTTTTTGCAAGAGCCAGAACAGCGTGCCGGTAAAATTAGATTGTTAAAATTGCCGGCTAAAACATTGCCGCATGGCAAAAAAATCAAAAGGCTCTTCACGCCATAAGTTGAAGAAGGATATATAAATGGAAAATATTTCTACATTAGAAAACAGCTCATCCTTGGTGAGCATAACATTAAAAGAAAACAAATTGAAAAAAGACGGAACTTATTACGCTACTGTAACGCGCAATAAGGCAAGCTTCAGGAACATTCTTTCAGAGATTGCGGAAGAAAACAAAGGAATTGACCCGTTCATTCTGCAGTACTGCGCAATTCTTCTGCAGAAGAAAATCTTAAAATTTCTTGAACAGGGGAAAGCCGTGAATATTCTTGACCTTGGAACTATGTACATTGCAATGGAAGTTTCTGCAAAGTCAAAAACTGAAGTTCCGCAAAACGGAAAGTTCAAGGTAAGGTTTTCTCCTACTAAACTTACAAGCTCTTCTTTGCAGAATCTTAGCATTGACAAAATCGTCTACAACGACAAGTCTCCTGAAATTGATTCTGTGGCAGACATCAGCACTGAAGAAGAGAATGTTCTTTCGTTAGGTGCACCGGCAAAAATAACCGGCGCAAACCTTAAGCTTGGTAGCGAAGAAAGCGGAATCTATTTTGCGGCTATTAGCTCAGATGAAAAATTGGAAGATTCTTCCACTTGGACAAGAATTGACGATTCAAAAGTATTCCGCAACAAGCCTGCGGAGCTGAATTTCTTTGTGCCGCAAACTTTGGATTCTTCTAAAGAATACAAAGTTGTAATAAAAACAAACTACATTTCCGCAAGCGTTACCCGCAAGGAATTTTTGGAGTCCGTCAGCAGCGCTGTAAAAATAAAAGAATAACAACGTTGTAGGAACCTCAATTTTCGCCCGGTTCTTTCATGATTCGTTGTGGGGAACCGGACGTTTTCAATTTTCATCTGCCATACAATTTATAGAAAATTTTTTCTGAACGATGTTATAATAATATTTATCTTAACTGTCATTTTCATGCTTGACGCGGGAATCTTGTTCAGTAGGAATAATGTCATTAAATTTAATTTACAACTCTCTTTTACAGGAGCTGCCCCATGCAGAATTATACACTTGAAGCTGCCGCAAAAAGACAAAATGAAATTCAAGAAAGTTTAAAATCGCAGCCGCAGAATTTTCTGCTACCAGTTTTTCATGCGTTTTCACCTGCGGGATGGTGCAATGATCCGAACGGCTTTTCGTTTTTCGGTGGAAAGTGCCACTTGTTTTTTCAGTATCATCCGTATTCAACGCAGTGGGGACCGATGCACTGGGGACATCTTTGCACTTCGGATTTTGTGCGCTGGGAAATTCTTGAGCCTGCTCTTGCTCCTGATTCCGATTTTGACTGCGAAGGATGCTTTTCAGGAACGGCGATTGAATTTGAAGACAGACATATTCTTGCGTACACTGGAGTTTCAAAAAATAAAAAAGGTGAAACTTTACAGAATCAATGCTTGGCGGAAGGCGACGGTCTTTGCTACAAAAAAATTCTTCAGAACCCTGTGATTAGCGCGGCGAACGTTCCGTTTGAATTTCAGAAAGGAGATTTCCGAGATTCAAAGTTGTGGCGCGAAGACGGAAAATTTTACATGGCTTGTGTCCTCAAAATGCCGGACGGAAAAGGCTCTCTTGTCTGTTTCCGTTCTGAAAATCTTCTTGACTGGAAATTTGTTTCTGTAATTGACAAGAGCAGCGGAAAAAGCGGAATGTGGGAGTGTCCAGACATTTTTAAATTAGACGGAAAGGATGTTGTGATTTTTTCTCCGCAGGAAATGAAGGCTGATTTTGAGAACGGGCTTCACGACGGAAACAACAGCGTCTACATGACAGGATTTCTTAAGCGGCCGGAATTTATTTTTGAGCGTGAAATGCGGACTGAAAATTCTCTTAATTTTGCGCAGATTGACGGCGGAATTGATTTTTATGCACCGCAAACTTGCCTTGCTCCTGACGGACGAAGAATAATGATTGCCTGGATGCAAAACTGGGAATCGTACATTACACCTAAAAATTATCTTTGGTCTGGAATGATGACTTTTCCCCGAGAGCTTGAATTTAAAAACGGAAAACTTTTTCAGAATCCTGTGCGCGAGCTTTTGTTATATAGAAAGAAATGCGAATGCGGTGTTGTCTCTGGAACTTCTAGTTTTATAAAAAATGGATTTTCCCATGGCGACATTGAACTTGAATTTTTTTCTGCTTTTGAAAATTCAGCTGACTGCAAAAATCAAGATGAAAAATTTTCTCTTGTGTTAAGCAGAAATGTTGCTGGCAAAAAGTTTTCCGTAGAATTCACTTGCGACTTTGCAGAGCAAACGCTTTGCTTTGACCGAAGAAATTCTGTTGAAGGAGGCGGAAAAATAAATTTCCGCAAAATGAAATTTCCGCCGTCTTCGTTCAGAAATGAAAAATCAGCCTATGAAAAAAGGATTTCCTTGCGGATTTTAATTGATGCTTGCTCCATGGAAGTTTTTGTTAATGGCGGAGAGTCGGCATTTACAAATGCGTTCTTTCTTATTCCAGATGCTTTTGTTAGCTCTGAAAATTCCGCGGTGCTTGAAATGTCTGTTTCGGAAAATATTCGCGCTGAATACAAGATTTTTAAAATTTAAATTATGGAGATTTGCAAAATGAAAAATTACGATGTTGTTGCGTTGGGAGAGCTTCTTGTGGATTTTACTCAGAACGGGATAAGTGCGCAGGGAAACTGGCTTATGGAAGCGAACGCTGGAGGTGCTCCGTGCAATGTTCTTGCGATGCTTGCAAAACTCGGGCATTCGGTTTCGTTTGTTGGAAAAGTTGGAGACGATATGTTTGGAAAAATGCTCCAGTCAAAAATTACAAGCCTCGGAATCGGAATTGAAAATCTTGTGTTTTCACAAAAATACAAAACAACGCTTGCTTTTGTTCACACTGCAAATGACGGTGACAGAAGTTTTTCGTTCTATAGAAATCATGGCGCGGATTCGATGCTTGAAAAATCTGAATTAAAACCAGAGTTGATTTCTGATGCGAAAATATTTCACTTTGGAACTTTATCAATGACAAATGAAATTTGCTTTGATGCCACAAAGTTTGCGCTTGAGACAGCAAAAAAATCCGGCGTGCTCCGTTCGTTTGACCCGAATCTGCGGCTTCCGCTTTGGGAAGATGAAAATCAGGCAAAAGAAAAAATTTTATTCGGACTTTCAGAATGCGAAATCTTAAAGATTGCGGCGGAAGAACTTGAATTTGTTTCAGGCAAAAAATCTATTTTTGATGGCGTAAATTGGCTCCGCTCAAAATTCAATATTCCGCTGATTACAGTTACCAAAGGAAAGGACGGAAGTGAAGCATTTTACTCTGACGGAAAAATTTCTTTACATGAAACAGCCGGAACGTTTTCAAATGTAAAAACAATCGACACGACTGGTGCAGGTGACACATTCTGCGCTTGCATATTGCACGAAATTCTTTGCAACGGATATGAATCTTTTTCTGTGGAGCGTCTGCAAAAAATGCTTGTATTTGCAAATGCAGCTTCGTCGCTTGTAACAACAAAAAAAGGCTCGCTTTCAGTAATGCCTGCACGCAGTGAAATTAAGCAGCTTATAAAAGATTTCAGCATGAGATAACGGATAAAAAAATTATAAAGTTTTCGATATTGCCCCTTTGTTCTATTGCAATTCTGGCGGAAAGTGCTATTATTTATATAGCAGTTATATAGAAGCTTTTTTTTATTCGCCAGTTTTGCTTTGCAGGGGAGGGCTTGTGAAGTCTAACATTCTTGCTGATTTTCTGAATGATCATTTTGTTTTGTTTACAAGTGTTCTCTCTGAGGTTCTCTGCGCGCTTTATGTATGGAAAGGTTTTAGCGAGGGATTTTTCGCAGGAACTTGGATTGTTGCCCTTATGAATTTTCTTTATATTCCAACCGCGGTTTTTTTCAAGCAGAAATGTTTTTCTTATTTTTATCTTGCTTATTCAACAATTCTTGTTTTTATGATTGCTTTTGAAAAAACTTTTTTGTTCAATAATTTTACGGCTCTGTTTATTGTTTGCATTGTAATAATAATAAAGCCAAAGATAAAATATATTGCCATGTCGCTTTACTTTGCGGCAGTATGCGTTGCGTTTTCAATAAACGGAGAGAGTGTGTTTCATTTTCTGATTCACATTGTCCGCAGCATTTGGTTTGTTGGAAGCGTTTTCTTTGTTCTTGAAAATCAGTTTGAACGCAAGCGGCTTGTGCTTTATGAAGATGAAGTGAAAATCTTAGAACAGCTTTGCGATGGAAAAATCTACCAGAAAGAAGTTGAAGGGTTCAGCGAAAATACCGTGTACAGAAAACTCAAGGCGGCGCGTGAACGCAACGGAAATATTACCCGTGAGCAGCTAATCTCTTTATTTAAAAAAGAACGCATGGGAAGAAAATCATCAGAAAAAATATTCCGTCAGATTTAGTTTCCATGCTGCATCTTTTTATTGTCGTCCGCCAAGTTCTTTGTCAAGCGCATAAAGGCCTTCTGGTGTTGAGCCGAACATTTTGTATTTGTCTATAAGCTCTTTTGCCTTTTGCTCTTCTTCAAGCTGTTCGTTTATAAACCAATTCAAGAAATTTTTTGCAAACAAGTTTTTTTCTTTTTCAGCTTGAAAGTAAAGCGTGGTTATGAGATTTGTTACATACTCCTCGTGCTCAAGGCTTTGTTTTAGAACTTGAGAAATTGTTTCAGGCTTGTTCTTGGGCGCGCCGATTGGCATAAGTTCCACCGGCTGATTTACTTTGCACAAGTAGTCGTAAATTTTCATTGCGTGTTCTTCCTCTTCTTTTGCCTGCTGCTTGTACCATTCAGCGAATCCTGCAAGTCCTTTCATGTCAAAAAAAGCCGCAAACCCAAGATAAATATAAGCCGACTCAAATTCTTTTTGAATCTGCGTGTTTAGCATTGAAGTTAAAGTTGTAGTTGTGTTCATAAAAATCCTCCGTAAAATTTAGTATTCCGCTTTCCAAAGTCTGTGTATGTTGCAATATTCATAGGCGGCTTCAACTCTCTCCCCGGTCATAACGGCAAAATCTACGCTTGGAGAATTTCCTGGACGAAGCCATTTTTGCTGGATTCCCTTGTCGGTTTGAAGCAAAATCCATTCGATGTAATGCTCTGCTTCCGACGGATGAAGTTTTGAGCCTACAGTAACAGAAACTGTGTTTCCCTCAACTTTAATTACAGGAATGTGCTTTTCCGAAGAGCCGTCTGTTGTTCCTGGCACAAGTTCCTGCATTGCTTCTCCGCAGCAAACTGTTGGAATTCCAGAGTCCTTTACGATGGCGATGATTTTTCCGCAGTGCCTGCAATAATAAAATTTCAACTGCATATAGACCTCCAAGAATTTTGCAAAGCCGGATTGAAAAATAACCACAATTTTTTTGTTGCCTATTATTTTTCTTTTGCCTTGCGTTTACGCTTTTAAGATACCACAAAAAAATCATGTGTAAACAAAAAACGTCCGCAAACGGTCATCAAAAAATCACCATCGGTATGGTGAGAGAAAAATTTATTGCTGCTTATAAATAGGTAGTTTAAATTAGAGGTTTTATGAAGGAAAAATGGAAATTGCTGTTTTATTTTAAAATGTAATTTTAATTTTTATGGTATAGACAATATGGCGAAATTACGGATTAAATATTTTGAGAAGGTTTTGATTCAGAAGATGGTTTTATAGACTTTAGTAAATCAGCTTCTGGAAGATTATTTTACTGAAAAAATAGAATTGGAATATGCAGGAAACGCCTGTCATTTTTGGTTTAAAAAGAATGCTTTTTTGGCAGAAGAAATGAAGGTTTCAATAAATAAATACAAGCGTCCTAAGATAATGTATATACCGTCGGAAAGAAATGTCCTTTCTGTAGTAAAGAACATTGAAGAACTTGATAACCTTCTGCCGATGCTTCGTCTTTTAAGAAGAAGATATTTGCAGGGGAGTGAGAATTTAAAAGGTGATGGAAGTTTTAATCTTCCGCTTTCTAGTTACAAGGCTCTTGTAAATAAATCAAGCGGAGAAACTTTTATTTTGGAAGAAAAATCTGGGAGAGCAGTTCCTCTTGTATGTGCCTCCAGCGGATTATAGTCAATTGTTCCATCTGTGTTGGTAACATCGTATCTTGCTGCACACTCAGAATTGGAAAGGTTCATGACATCTGGAATTTCAAAGAGCGTTTCAAATGGAACTCTTGCCGAAATAACAACGGTTGCGAATAAATATACAAATTCATTTTTTCTAAATGTTGTGGAAGAACCAGCGCAGAATCTGTTTCCAGAATCGCAGATGAAAAATTTGGCTTTTTTGCTGGAAGCGGCAAATGTTAATGATGAAAACAAAATTGTGATGACGACACACAGGCCCTGTGTGCTTTCGTATATAACATTAGCTGCAAAAGCGTATGAACTTATGAATAAAGGTGTTAAATATGATTTCAGCACGCAAAAACAAAACGAACGGCAATAGAAACGCTGCTAAGTAATGACCAGTTTGCAATGCACAATGTGTAATCTCTTTATTCTCTTGGACATTTGCTGTCCTGGGAGATTCAATTTATCTCGCTGACTTAATCAAAAAAATATGCTATTATTCTTATTGAATTGAAAAAGCGAAGAGTTGGATAATGGGCAATTTTTACTGCATTTGGGTTAGAACCGGTTTTGAAAATAAATTTATAGAAAAAGTACAAGCTGTCTTTGATTCTTTTCCAGATGAGAAGAATGGCAGGCTTCATTGTGTTGGAAAGCAGATGAGGTTAAAAAGCGGCAAGGAATATATTGATCCGTTGCTTCCAGGTTATGTTTTCTGGGAAACAAATAATCTTTCCCGGGCTCAGAGCGTAAGGGATGAAGAAGGTTTTATTGATTTTCTTCCCCATGATAATGGAATGAAACCGCTTTCTGCAAAAGATACCGACCTTGTAACTTCATTTTTAAAATATGGAAGCGTTATTCCTGTTGTAAATGTCCAGTTTGATGTAAACGACAGGATTGTAATTGTAGACGGATTGTTCAAAGGAATGGAAGGGTTTATTACAGATGTGAACAGGTCTAATAAGCGCATAAATTTTGAAGTTACGCTTATGGACGGAAAACGGATTTTAAGCCTGTCGTATCAGGAAATTCAGAAAAAGTAAAATTTCGATTGTTCATAATTTGAATATTGACAACCTAAAATAATACATCTATCATAGTACAGTTGAAGGCAACCATTGTTTGACGCGGAGTTTGGTTGAAGCACGTAGTCAAGTGGTGAACAGTTCCATTGCAGGGCAAGGTCTGAAATAACGACTGCTTGCCAATGGAGAGGGTGTCTTTAAAAATAATTCATGACTAGAAAAATATGATAAATCTCGAACAATTCATTTCAAAATATGTCACGGAACGTAACTCAAGTCTTTTTGCAAAAGACATTCAAAACAATTCTGTAGCACTTACAAAAGCAATCAAAGATAAGTCTATGCTTGTAATTGGTGGTGCTGGTAGTATCGGAAGTTCGTTTATAAAAGCGTGCTTAAATTTTAAACCAAAAGCCCTTGTTGTAGTTGATGTTAACGAAAACGGACTTGCAGAACTTACCCGAGACCTTCGTAGTACAAAAGATATGTATGTACCAGAAGATTACGTACCGTATCCTATAAACTATGCACAGCCAGTATTTGAAAAAATGTTCCGTGCTCGTGGTGGTTTTGATATTGTTGCAAACTTTTCAGCTCATAAACACGTACGCAGTGAAAAAGATATTTATTCAGTTGAAGCACTTCTTCAAAATAACATTTTGAATGCTAAGAAACTTCTTGATTTACTTGCTGAGTTTCCTCCAGAAGAATATTTCTGTGTTTCTACAGATAAAGCTGCTAACCCTGTCAATATTATGGGAGCAAGTAAGAGAATTATGGAAGATGTAATATTCTCTTACTCTGATAAGTTCCCTGTAAAAACAGCCCGTTTTGCAAATGTTGCTTTTTCAAATGGTTCATTACCAGCTGGCTTTATTGACCGTATGTCTAAACTTCAGCCAATTTCCGCTCCAAGTGATGTAAAGCGATATTTTGTTAGTCCACAGGAAAGTGGACAGATTTGTATGCTTGCATGTATGCTTGGAAAGAACCGAGAGATCTATTTCCCTAAGCTTGAAGAAAAGAAAATGAAGACTTTTTCTTCTATTGCAACAGACTTCTTACATGAAAATGGATATGAAGTTTTGGAATGTAATTCTGACCAAGAAGCAATTGATAAAGCTGAAGAGTTAAAAAAAGGTTCAAAAAAATATCCTGTACATTATTCCGGTTCAGATACAACTGGCGAAAAAGCTTATGAAGAGTTCTTTACTGATACTGAACAGACTGATATGAACCAGTTTGAATCTTTAGGTGTAGTAACAAACAGAACTGCACGCCCAGTAAGTGAGATTCAGGATTTGTTTACAAAACTTGAAAATGCTTTTACAAAGCCAAATACAACGAAGGCAGAAGTAGTAACAATTTTGAAAGATTTCTTACCTAACTTTGAACATGAAGAAAAGGGAAAATCTCTTGATAGTAAAATGTAATTAACTATGAAAACTACTTCTATAACAGAAAGACAATCAAATATTGAACTTTGCAGAATATTTGCCATTTTGCTGGTAGTTTTAGTTCACACCAATTTTGCGTGGACTGGAGTACCTCATGAATTGGGGAACCCTTTGCCAATTCGTTTTTTTGTACAGGCTTTTTCAATTATAGGTGTTAATGTTTTTGTTCTTATTACTGGATATTTTTCTACATCTATAAAACCGAAAAGTTTGTTTAATCTTTTATATATCTGTTTTTTTTATGGAATTGTAAGAATAACTTGTGGAATAGTTACAAATAATCTTATTGTTAAGGATTTGTTTTTTATTTCAAGTTCTAACTGGTTTATTATTTCTTATTTGGGATTAGTTTTATTAACACCGCTATTAAATTCTGTTGTAGCAAAAAGTACTTTACTAATGCTGGGGGGGGTACTATTATTCTATGAAGTATATTTTGGGTTCTTTCCTGCATTGCAGATTGCTGAACCTGGTATAAATCACGGTTATTCTGTTTTTTCTTTTGCAGTTTTATATTTGATTGGAAGATACATTAAGTTATACGGTTTGCCAAAAGGTATTAAGAACTATAGTTTCTATTTATATATTGGAATAAGTTTACTTCTTGGTTTTACTGTATATTTGCTTTTTAAGAAGGCAGATGTTCTAAGAATATCTCCATCTTTTTATACGAGAGCTTATGATTATGTAAATCCGTTAGTAATTTTTTCATCAGTTTGCTTTTTCCAGACTTTTGAGAAAATGGCGTTTAAAAGTAGAATTATAAACTATATTTCAAAATCAACACTTGCAGTTTTGCTTGTGCATACTGCGGCAGTAATTAATCCACCAATGGTACAATATTTTAAGAGTTTAGTTGAAAATTATACAGAAAAAACTCTTTTGTTATGCGTACTTTGGTTTGTAGGGGTATTAGGAATATTTGTTATTTCACTTTTAATTGATCAGATAAGAATATATACATATAAATTAATTGCGTTACCAATTTATATGAAAATTGAATCTAAAATAATACACAAATAAATAGAAGGTTTTTTATGGCATATCAAATTCCATTGTTTAATTTAAATTTTGATGAATGTGAAGCAAAGGCTGCTTACGATACAATTCGTAGTGGATGGATTTCTACAGGGCCAAAATGTGCTGAGTTAGAAGAATTGTTTGCAAAGATGCTTGGAGCTAAGTATGCGGTAAGTGTTACTAACTGTACAGATGCTTTGCACCTTTGCTGTATGCTTTGTGGATTTGGTCCGGGAGACGAAGTTATTTGTCCTTCTCTAACTTTTGCAGCTTCTGCAAATTGTATTAGATATGTTGGAGCAACTCCTGTTTTTGCTGATATTGTGGGACCTGAACATATAAATATTGATCCTGCAGATATCGAGAAAAAAATTACATCTAAGACAAAAGGTGTTGTTGTAGTTCATATGGCAGGGTACCCTGCAAAGATGGATGAGATTATGGAGATTGCTAAAAAACATAATCTCAAGGTTGTAGAAGATGCTTGTCACGGGCCTCTTTCTGAATATAAGGGAAAGAAACTTGGTACTATAGGTGATTGTTCAGCTTTTAGTTTCTTCTCAAATAAGAACATTTCTACTGGTGAAGGTGGTATGTTTGTAACAAACTCTGAAGAACTTGCTGCAAAGGCTAAACTGCTCCGTTCTCATGGAATGACAACAATGAGTTATCAGAGAGCAAGTGGACATGCAACAGAGTATGATATTGTTGAACTTGGATATAACTTCCGTCTTGACGATATACGTGCTTCTATTGCAATTGAACAACTTAAAAAATTACCAGGAGACTTGGAAAAGCGAATCTCTGTTAGAAAACGGTATCTTGAAAATCTTAGTAATGTAAAGGGACTTGTAATTCCTTTTGAGGATTGCAAGGAATTTACTTCTAATTATATTATGCCAGTTATACTTACTGAAGGTAACAAAGAAAGAAGAAATGCAATTCGCGAAAAAATCCATGAAGCTGGAATTCAGACAAGTGTTCATTATCCTGCCATTCATAAGTTTTCTATTTATAAGGATTATGGCGTTGTTCTTCCTCAAACAGAGTATGTAACGGAACATGAAATAACATTACCGATGTATGCTGCCCTGACTATGGAGCAGGTTGATTTTATCTGTGATACTGTAAAGAAGATTATTAAGGAAATCTAAATATGGTAAAAGATTTAGTTGTTATTGGTTCTGGCGGAATTGATATTGTACAGTTGATCGAAGCCATAAATGCAGAAAAGAAAACTTATAATTTTTTAGGATTCCTTGAAAAGAATGAGGAAAAAATTGGAAAGGATGTTTTAGGTTATCCGATTTTAGGAAATGACGATTTACTAAAAACTGATTTTTCAAAGTGTGTGGTTGTGAATAATGTTATGCATACTCCACAGTTGCATCAGAAAATCACAGATCGTCTCCATAATGATTACAAGATTTATGATACTCCTAGTCTTGTTCATCCTAACGTGAATTTGAACCATGTTGATATTGGAGAAGGTAATATTATTTTTGCAAACTGTAAATTATGTTCTGCCGTAAAAATAGGTGATTTTAATATTTTTTATACCGTAATCGTAAATCATGAGACTGTGATTGGAAATTACAATTTGATTGCAACTTGTACAATTGGGTCACGATGTAAAGTTGGTGATTTTAATCTTTTGGGTAACGGTTCTGTTATAGCAAATACTGCAAAGATTGGTAACGGTAATAATATTGCCGCTGGTAGTGTTGTATTGAAAAACGTAGGTGATAATCAGAATTTGATGGGGTATCCTGCAATTGATATGATGGAGTTTATGCGAGCCAATATGGTAAAAAGGAAGAATAATGCTTAGTAATTTTAGTTTCCATCATATTGGAATTGCTGTAAAAGATATCGAATTGACTTCAGGATTATATGTAACTGTCGGTTACAATAAATCTAAAGAATATTTAGATACTTTTCAGAATGTAAAAATTTGCTGGCTTGAAAAAAATAATATGCCAAGACTAGAATTACTTGCACCTGTTGATGAAAAATTACCAGTTGTAAAGACTCTGGAAAAAAACGGTGTTACACCGTATCATATTTGTTATGAAGTTGAAAAAATTGATGAGGCTATTGCTGAATTAAGAAAACAAAAATATGTACTTGTTTCTGCTACTCATGAAGCTCCTGCTATGGCTTCATTTGGTAGTGGAAAGGTTGCTTTTCTTTTTCATAAGGATGCTGGTCTTATTGAGCTTGTGGAAATTTGTAAATGAAATATTTTGTATTTAGAAACAACACCTTAGAATTTTTTTTTAATAAGGATTATGTTTTTTCAGGATATGATGATATATCTTATCTTCCCGAAGATGTAGAAAACTTTGTCTGGTTTTATCAGGTTCCAGTAAAGTTTGATACAGTTATGCTTGCGAGTGAGGTTGATTCATTTATTGAAAAATTACAACTGGTTTATAATCGGATTCCAAAGAATAAAAACTTAATCATTATTTCACTTGTTGATTTGTATTCAGTTAGTTTTTCTGATTCTGATTTTTTGCTTTCTAATGCTGTTGTAAAATTTAATAGTTTTGCTAAGGAACTAGCATCTAATAGTAGGAATATAAAGTTTATTGACTTTTCGGAATTTACTTTTGGCTATAAAAAAAATGAACTTGTAGACTGGAAATTTTATTTTACTTCTCAGATGCTTTTAAATCCAAAATTAGCTAATTCTTTCAAAAACTGGTGGAACAAGAAAATTGATAACATTTCGCTGAAACGAAAAAAATGTTTATGTCTTGATCTGGATAATACCCTTTGGGGTGGAGTTATTGGAGAAGACGGTATTGAAGGTATTAAGATTGGTGGAGATTATCCTGGAAAAGCATTCCTATATTTTCAAGAAGCGTTGGCGGAACTTACAAAGCAAGGGGTAATTCTTACTATTTGTTCAAAAAACAATGAGACAGATGTTCTTGAATGTTGGAAAAAAAATCCTTTTGTAATATTAAAGCAGAATTACATTTCAGCATATAGAATTAACTGGAATGATAAAGCTTCAAACATTAAGGAATTAGCTGAAGAGTTAAACATTGGTTTAGATAGTTTTGTTTTTCTTGATGATAACCCAACTGAAAGAGAACTTGTAAAAAGTATGCTTCCTATGGTTGTAGTACCGGAATTTCCTCATCAACCTTATGAACTTCCTCCTTTTTTTGAAATGATTGTTAAAGAGTATTTTCAGATTTATGAGGTAACTGCTGAGGATAAGAATAAAACGGAACAGTATAAGGCTAATGCTGCAAGAAAACAGGAAGAGCAAAAGTTTTCAAATTATTCTGATTATTTGAAATCCTTAAATATTGAGATTACTATTGAAACTGCTAATGATTTTAATATTCCGCGAATTGCTCAAATGTCACAAAAAACAAACCAATTTAATTTGACAACTAAAAGATATTCAGATGCTGATATTAGGAAGATTTTGGATGATGGTGGAAAAATTTGGTGTATTTCAGTAAAGGATAAATTCGGTGACAACGGAATTACAGGAACAATAATTATAAAAGATGATTATATAGATAGTTTGCTTCTGAGTTGTCGTATTCTTGGTAAAGATATTGAAAAGGCATTTCTAAAGACGATTCTTTCTCTTTTAAAAGAAGACGGAACGAAGTTTGTGAAAGCAGAATACAAGCCAACACAAAAAAACATACAAGTTGCTGATTTTTATGACAAATGTGGTTTTAAACTAATATCTGAAAATTCCGGAAGTAAAAGATATGAATTAAACTTATTAGAATATGACTATTCTATTGGAGATTTGTATTCTATTAAGATTAATGAATAAGAAATAATAAAGGAGAAACTTATGGAAGAAAAGGTCTTAACAATACTAAAATCTGTTTTGGAAGATGACTCAGTTAATATAGAAACTTCACAGGATAATAACTCTAACTGGGATTCCCTCAGACAACTTAATCTTGTTGTTGAATTGGAAGGTGAATTCGGGATAGCCTTTGAACCTGATGAAATGACTAATATGACAAGTGTAAAAAAGATATTTGAAACCTTAAAAAGCAAACTTTAATTTTTCTAGTTTTTAATATTTGAAAA
>ERZ1034865.127-NODE-127-length-56740-cov-43.349105_pt1 | contig 56740 bp, 80 predicted proteins | sample MGYA00520632_ERZ1034865 | MGnify/ENA primary metagenome ERZ1034865 (study PRJEB33766, sample SAMN09781738) | gut metagenome | biome: gut microbiome | host: Homo sapiens | place: Madagascar | study: EMG produced TPA metagenomics assembly of the PRJNA485056 data...
TTGGAATGAATTTGACACCAACTTTGCTCTCGTGAAGACTTCCGGAGGGATATTCGTAATATATAGGAGGCATGTGCATTATAGCATCGAAGGTGATCTCGAACAATTTACGGTCCAGCCTTGCCGTGTATCTCAAAAGATTGTCTGTATATGTTGGCCTGTTGGAAAAAATCCCATGGATATTTCGAAGTCTTCGGAGAGATTTAGAGACGATCTCTCGAAAATTAAAGACACGACGGGTGTCGATCCGTTTGAACTGATGGAACTTGTGAAAAAAGAGGAGGAGTGACATGTTTAATGATGACCTCACTATCTCAGCTAATGATTTTTTGTTTGGCTGTAATTGCCTGTGCAGTGGTGATACAGCTGGGGATGAAGAGGAATGCTTGGAAGCTCGTAATCCTATATTGGATTGTACTGACCGTGAAAAACCTAGTGGACTATATCTTAGTTGTCTCAATCTAGACGGTGATGCAGAGTCGAAGGCAGAATTCAAACGTCTGGCTAAAACTGTTTTGAATAAAAAATATGGACTGGAAAGTATGAAGGAGGATAAGATTGTGGAAAAGAAGGGTCATCTCATTACCAAAAAAGACTGCAACGATTTCCTGTTCAGGTATGTTGGTTTCATGAGTCCTGATGTTGTGCGCGTTATTTTTAATCCCCCTGCGACGATTGTTTTCTGGATGGACGGCTCTAAGACCGTCGTTAAATGCGCAAAGGGTGAAAAATTCGATCCTTATACGGGCTTCTGCTACGCTTATACAGAGCGTTATTTTGGACCCTTGTCTCATATTAAGAAGGTGTGCCAGAAGCGCTCTACGGGGATGCCAGAGGCCTCTAAATCGATTCTAAAGGGGACAAAAGAAGAAACCGAAAGAACTTCCTTCGAAAAGCAGGCTGTCGCATATATGCGACGCGCAATTTGTGATAAATTTTCAGATGGTTGGAGCATTGATCAGATTGCAAAACGTTTCAAGATGAGCGACAAAGATATTTGTGAGGCACTTGGAAAGGAGTTTGAATGATGGAACGGATGGATAATATAAGCTATCACGAGAGGTTGTGCAAAGAACTAAATGATTTGTATGCCAAAAAGAATCGAGATTACGGAAATTCATTCCATGACACATATCTCGAGGAAGGTTTGGCTATGTCTCGTATTCGTCTTAGTGACAAGCTTGCTCGGTTCAAGAAGCTGTCGCATAAATGCGAATACAAGGGCTGCGTTGAGGACGAATCGATCAGAGATACGCTTATTGATCTTGCAAATTACGCCTTGATGACCGTTATGGAACTCGATTTTGAAGAGGAAGGAAAAAGGCTGACCGAGCGAGTTGAAATCGATATCGGAGATGACGATCCTCACTTCTGCATCGCTGATCTGGATAAAGCGAATGGAGGAAATTATGGTGAATCAGAAAAGACAGACGATAACGATAAGTAGAGGTTCTTCGCCTTGCTATGACTGCGAGGATAGGTCTGAAGGATGCCACGGAAAGTGTAACAGATATTTGGAGTTTAGATCAGATCGAGATAAGGATATTTCGGTCAGGGCAGAAGCTAGGAAACAGACAGAATTCGAGTGCTATGCATATTACGAAGCCTTGAAAAAAGGGCGAGTGAAAACTCAGAACGATGTGTATTAAGGAGGATATTTGAGATGGATATTATTACTATTAAGGATTGCAGTGTGGCCTATCGTAACTTCCGTGGTATTGGTGGCGATTATAATAATGAGGGCGATCGAAATTTCACGGTTGTAGTTGATGAAATGACCGCTCGGGCCTTGCAGAATGCTGGGTATAACATTCGCGTTCAGCCGGGTCGTAGAGAGGGCGACGATGATAGATATTTGCTGAAGGTGAATGTCAGTTATCGTTTTTCAGCCCCGAATGTTTATGTGGTTGACGGGGGTGATCGGACTAAACTGACTGAAGAAACGATCGGTCGTCTTGATGGGGCCAACATCGATAGAGTAGATTTCAGCATGACTCCCTCTCGTTGGAAGAAAGGCCCTCGAGAGGGTGTTGCTGCATATTTGAAGACACTGTACGTATATCTTCAAGTAGATGAGCTGGACCGCGAGTGGAATGAAAATCATCCCATAGTCGATGAGAATGGTGAGGAAATGCCGTTCTAATTTTGATAAAAAAGTAGGCCTTCGCTATCACAGCGTGGGCCTATTTTTTTCTGATTTTTGGTCGATTTTCTGTGACGTTTTTGGATTTTTGTGACACTTTTGAAACTGGAAATTGTGTCGAAATTGTGTCGAAATATAAGTTGTGACACTTTCTGTTACACTTTTGTGACACTTTTGTGACACTTTTGAAAGCCCAAATCCCTCGTGGCTCTAAGGATTGTGACACTTTTACACTTTTTTATCTAAACTAATTAGGGAAAATGTAATTTATATAAATTAATAGAAAATCGTCACAAAAACGTCACAACGTAACAGAGGCGTTTTTTCGAGACAAAAAGGAGGGTTTTAGATGGTCCTTTTGTACCCCCATCAGAAACAGGCAGTCAAGGAATTGAAGAGCGGGTCTATACTGTGCGGAGGCGTTGGAACCGGCAAGTCTATAACTGCTCTGGATTATTATTACGAAGTCGAATGCGGTGGCGAAATTAGCGAGCAAGGCGATGTTTTGGGCTGCGATAAGCCCAAAGACCTGTATATAATTACGACTGCTCGAAAGCGAGATACGAAAGAGTGGGAAGCCGAATGCAGCCATTTTGATATTCCCGGAATCTATGGGGCCGAGCTCAAAGTTGACTCGTGGAATAACATTCACAAGTATGAGTCGATTCGAGGAGCATTTTTTATTTTTGACGAACAGCGCGTCGTTGGATCCGGCGCATGGGTGAAGTCGTTCCTCAAGATAGCAAAGACTAATCGATGGATATTGCTCTCCGCTACTCCCGGAGATACTTGGATAGATTATATTCCTGTATTTGTAGCTAATGGTTTTTATAGGAATCGCTCTGAGTTTTTGAGAAGACATGCCGTTTATAATCGATACTCTAAGTATCCGAAAATCGACAAGTTTCTTGAAACGGGATATTTGGAATCCCTCCGTCGTAAGGTTACAGTCAAGATGGATTTCTCGAAGCACACTATCCCCCATTTTATGGATGTGGCCGTAAGATACGATAGCGAACTTTATAAGAGCGTTGTGGTTGACCGATGGAATCCGTATGAGTGCGAACCTATAAAGGATGTTTCAGAGGCTTGCTATTTGATGCGTAAGGTTGCTAATTCCGATTCAAGTCGAATGGTGGAGCTTAAGAAATTAGTTTCCAGACATCCTAGAATAATTGTATTTTACAATTTCGATTACGAGCTTGACGAATTAAGAAAGCTCGGATCGATTCGTACCATTGCTGAATGGAACGGTCATAAACACGAGCCGATTCCTAATACCACCTCTTGGATATATTTAGTTCAATATACTGCAGGAGCAGAAGGCTGGAATTGTACAGAAACTAATGTCATTGTATTTTACTCTCAGAATTATTCTTATAAGGCGACTATTCAAGCTGCTGGAAGGATAGACCGTCTAAATACGCCTTATCAAGATTTGTATTATTACGTTTTCAAAAGCCGAGCTCCCATAGATCTCGGAATAGCGAAAGCTCTAAAAAACAAGAGAAATTTCAATGAAGTCTCATTTATGGAAGAATAATGTATCGCGGAAATAACACGCATTTATATAGAGGGAGAGAGTAAGAATCCGTTTTGGACTCTTACTCTTATATTTTTCTCAGAAAGGAGATGAATTCTATGGTTGAACGGAACTTCCAGAGCAAACTGATCAAACGATTACAAGAAACATTTCCGAATTGCGTAGTATTAAAGACCGATCCCAATTATATTCAGGGTTTTCCAGATTTGCTTATTTTGTACAATGATAAATGGGCAGCATTGGAATGCAAGAGATCGTTGAACGCTAATCATCAGCCAAATCAGGATTATTATGTTGGCAAATTGAAAGGCATGTCATATGCCAATTTTATTTGTCCCGAAAATGAGGAGGTCGTTTTCTGTGAAATTTCGAACGCATTACGAACTTGAAGGAAAGCACGCGTTTCTTAGCCCAAGCAAATACAGTTGGATAAATTATACCGCCGAACGCCTTGCCGAAGTTTATAAGAATCAGCAGATGATTCAACGAGGTACTGAGCTGCATCGAATAGCTAAAGATTTGATAACCAATGAGATACGTCTTCCCAGAACAAAACAGACTCTAAATATGTATGTGAATGATGCAATAGGATATGGCATGAGTCCTGAAGTGATTCTAAAACCTCTGCCATTTTCCGATAATGCTTACGGAACTGCTGATTCTATATCATACAGCGACAAAAACAAGTTCCTTCGCATCCACGATCTTAAAACCGGTTCTTCTCCGGCCAGCATGGATCAGCTTAAGATCTATGCTGCTTTTTTCTGTCTTGAATATGGAGATGAAATCGGGATCAAGAATGATCCTTCGAAGATCGACATAGAATTGAGAATATATCAATCCGACAATGTCGTTACTCATCTTCCCGATCCAGATGAGATAAAAGATATCATGGATCGCACTATTGCCGGCAATGATATTATCGAACGTCTTAAATCGATGGAGGTAGACTGATGAGCGATGAAAGATATTTCGGAGAGGATTTTCGAAGCGAATTCGAAGCTCTAGAGCATTACGGAACGCCTCGCCATTCTGGTCGTTATCCTTGGGGTTCTGGCGATAATCCATATCAGCGAGATGCTGGTTTTCTATCTCGAGTTCATACTATGCGTGAGCAAGGATTGACCGATGCTGAGATATATAAAAGCATGGGCATGAATTCTTCTCAGTTCCGCAAGCAGCTTTCGTTGGCTAAAACGCAGCAAAGAGCTGCTGATGCTGCCGAAGCTTGGCGTTTGCATGAGAAGGGATATTCCACAATGGCTATTGGCCGTCGAATGGGTAAGAATGAATCGACTATTCGTTTGTATTTGGACCAGCGGCTTAAAGAGCGAGCCAACAAAACCAGAACTAATGCTAATATTCTGAAAGATGAAGTCGATCGTAAAAGATATTTGGATGTTTCTTCTGGTAATGAGCTATATATGGGAATCACCAAAACCCGTCTTGCTAACGCTTTGGAAATGCTCAAGCAGGAAGGGTATGAGGTATTTAATCGAGTTCCTTTCAAGCAGCTTGGAACTGGTCATAATACCTATATTCGAGTGCTGGCCAAGTCTGGAACCACTTGGAAAGACATTATGGGGAACCGCGATAAAATTCAGTTCCTCGATAATGTATATTCTGAAGATGGCGGTCAGACCATGCGCAAAGTTGATCCTCCAGTTAGCGTGAGTTCCGATCGTATTCTTGTCAAATTTAAGGAAGACGGCGGCTCCGACCGAGATGGTCTTATTCAGCTTCGTCGAGGCGTTGACGATATTTCTCTCGGCAATGCTAAATATGCTCAGGTTCGTATTGCCGTTGATGGAACGCATTATCTGAAGGGTATGGCTACATATTCCGACGATATTCCTAAGGGCTACGATATTGTGTTCAACAGTAATAAATCGCAGTCTAAGGGAAAGCTTGGTGCTATGAAGGAAATGGATTTGGAAAATCCCGAAAATCCTTTTGGCGCTAGCATAAAATCGTTCGATGATCAGTTGGTTCGTGCGCAACGACATTATATTGATAAAAACGGCGTTGAACAGCAATCAGCGTTGAATATTGTTAATGAAGAAGGCGACTGGTCTAAATGGTCTAAGAGCCTCGCTTCGCAGATGCTTAGTAAACAATATCCGGCTTTGGCCAAACAGCAGCTTGATGTTTCCTATGGCAATGCTAAATCGGAATATGAGGAGATTTCTAAGCTGACCAATCCTACAGTCAAGGCTGATCTTCTTGAGAAATTTGCCGGACAATGCGATTCTGACGCTACAGATTTGCAGGCCGCTGCCCTTCCTAGACAGACCACCAAAGTTATATTGCCTTTTCCTGAGATGAAGGATACTGAGATATACGCACCGCATCTTCGAGATGGGGAACGAGTTGCATTGATTCGTTATCCTCATGGCGGTATATTTGAAATACCCGAACTCACCGTAAACAATAAGTATCCTGAAGCTCAGAAGATTCTTGGTGGTAATGCCATCGATGCTGTTGGCATATCCCCTAAAACTGCCGTCCAGCTTAGTGGCGCTGATTTCGATGGTGATAATGTTATTGTTATTCCCATCGATAATGTGAAGATTAAATCGAGTCCATATTTGGAAGGACTTAAAAACTTTGATCCGAAAGAGGCATATCCTAAGTATCCCGGTATGCATATTATGACTGACCGGGAAAAAGGCTTGGAGATGGGTAACGTCTCTAATCTTATTACCGACATGACCATCAAAGGTGCCGATCCCAAAGAGATTTGTCGAGCCGTTCGGCATTCGATGGTTGTTATCGATGCTAAGAAACACGAACTCAATTACAAGCAGTCTGCTATTGATAACGGCATAGCAGAGCTTAAAGAGAAGTATCAGGGTGGAGCCAATCGAGGTGCAGCTACTCTTATTTCTCGATCCACTTCAACTAACAAAATATCCGAGCAAAAACAGAAGCCGTTTAGCAGGATGACTCCAGAAGAACGCGAACGCTATAAAGCTGGTGAGCTTATTTACGAGCCTACTGGCGCTCTTACCAGCATTAAAGTCGAGCGTAGAAAAAAAGTTCGGGATATGACTCCTGAAGAAAAAGAACGCTACAAAAATGGCGAAGTTATTCGCGAAGATCCTGTCTGGGAAAAAAGAGAGCGTCTTATGGATGTTTCTCGTATGTCTCAGACTAACGACGCATATTCTCTTGTCAGCGGAACACCGGCAAGTACGACCCGTATCGAGAGGATATATGCCGACTATGCAAATAGAATGAAAGCGCTTGCCAATGCAGCGCGTGCCGAAGCTAGAGCTACCGTTGATATTAAATACGACCCCGAGGCTAAGCAATTATATTCTAAAGAGGTCGAAAGCCTCAATGCTAAGCTTCAGATTGCTCAGAAAAACGATCCTCTTGAGCGAAAAGCACAGCTTCTGGCTAATACGCAGGTAAAAACTATATTGAAAGCCAATCCCGACATGGATAAGGAACATCGTAAGAGAATAAATGGGATCGAGCTGGATAAAGCGCGCCGATATACCGGAGCTAGTAAGAAACGTATTGGTTCGCCGGACAATCCCATAACTGACAAAGAATGGGAAGCGATTAATAAAGGCGCTATATCCCCCGCTAAGCTTAAAGAGATACTGAGAAATTCAGATAGTACTCGCATAAGGCAGTTGGCTACTCCTAGAACATATTCAGGCCTCTCTGCGAGTCGTATCGCTAGAGCAAAGGCACTTCTTAATAAGGGCTATTCTCAGTCGGATGTTGCCGATATGCTCGATATTTCGGTGTCTACCCTTGTTAAGAACGTCGGAATAGAAAATATGTGATTTAGGAGTTGAAACTATATATTATGACCGAGTACATGGTTACGACTAAAGACAATCCGTTTGATCCATTCGAAGAATACGATGAATGGAATAGATTCGATCAAGATCATGGTTATAACACGCAATCGTATCTCGCGAGACTCGTCGTTCTTCCTGAAGAGCCAACGCCTAATGAGATAAACGATGCTATAAACGATGCTGTCGATAAGATCATTCTCAATGACGTGCTCGACATTTATGTCAGAGCTTCAAGAGAAAAAGAAATGGCTACCTAAAATGCGGCCTACCCGGGAGGGGGCTCGCGAAAGCTACCCCCTCCCTTCATCGCCCGCCTCTCCAAAAAGTCCCCGGGGGTGATATTTCAGAGAACAAAAGTGGTGGGAAAGTGGCTCCGGGGCATAAAGAAGTGTTTGAAAGGATGGTGAATGTCGGATTGGGACGCGCAAAAGTTTCGCAAGATGGTACCCACCGGCGTCGCCCGCCGGCAAGAACGCTCGAAGAAAGAGAAGAACAGCTCATGGCAGCCGCTGTTAATCTGGCTGAGGAGCAAATACTCAACAAAACTGCGTCTGCGCAGGTGCTTGTGCATTTTTTGAAGCTGGCGACGACGCGGGAAAGACTTGAGAAAGAAAAACTGATCAAAGAGAACGAACTGCTCAAGGCCAAGACCAACGCCATCGAGTCGGCGGAGGACATTAAGGAGCTGTATTCCAATGCCATCAATGCTATGCGGCGCTACAATGGCAATGGCGAGATCGAAGACGAGGGTGATCCGGATGATTATTAGATGCTATAAAGAGCTGGCGAGGATTGAGAGCTACGAAGAGCGATTCCGATATTTGAAATTGTCGGGGCAGGTTGGTGAAAGCACGTTTGGATTCGATCGGTATCTCAATCAGATCGTGTATTCCTCTAGGCGATGGAAGCAGGCGCGCAATACGGTGATAATTCGCGATGAAGGCCGGGACATGGGTGTCGAAGGATACGAGATTCCCGGAAAAATTGTGATACACCACATGAATCCGATTGCTATCGAGGATGCTGAAAAAGACAGTGAGTTCATCTATGATCCTGAGTTTTTGATATGCGTGTCTCCTTTGACGCACAATGCCATACATTATGGCGACGAGAGATTATTGCCCAAAGGGCCGATAGAAAGACACCCTAACGACACGTGTCCGTGGAGGCGGTGACAATTTGGAAGAGAGCATACTGACGACCATAAAGAAGCTGCTCGGCCTTGATGAAAGCTACGAGGCGTTCGATACCGATATTATTGTCGCCATTAACACGGCGATCATGGCGCTGACGCAGATCGGCATCGGCCCAAGCGGCGGATTTCGAATTGAAGATGACGGTGCGACTTGGCAGGATTTTCTTGGATCGGACGCAAACGATCTGGAAGCAGCCAAGTCGTATATTTTTATCAAAGCCCGCCTTATGTTCGACCCTCCGAGCAGCTCAGTGGTCGTTGAGGCATATAACAAGGCTGCCGCAGAATGTGAATGGCGACTGAATGTGCAGCGCGACCCTGAGTGATTTGGGAAGGAGGTGCGAAATACGACGTGTACGAATATTTGATTCATTATGGCATTAAAGACCAGAAGTGGGGCGTGCGCCGATTCCAGAATAAGGACGGCACATGGACTCCAGCGGGTAAGAAACGCCGCGCCGCTCAGGAAAGTTATTCCGATCATTCTGGAAAGAAGACCGAAGGCAATAAAAAGAAAGACAGAATCGACATATCCAGTTTGAGCGATAAAGAGCTTCAGGCCAAAGTTGATCGATTGAAGCTGGAAGAAGAGTACAGGAACTATATTCTGAAAGCGAATCCTAAAAAGAACAGTCGTGTTAAAAAGATTGTTGCCCAGCTGCTTGAAAATGCGGCCACGAAAGTCGGTAATAAGGCGATAGAAGCCATGACCAATAAGATGTTCCAGAACACCAAGCCTAAAGAAAAACCGATTGATCTCGATTCGTTGACGGTTGAGGATCTTAAGAAAATGAATAAGGACGAACTCGAAAAGGTGAACAAATATGCTGAAGAGATGAGTAAGGCCAGACGAGTCGTTCTTAGAAGTAACCTATTGAACCCCTAAGAAAAAGAAGAGGTGAATCAAAATGGCTCTCTCAAACACGGCCACCCCGAAATACTACGGCCAGTTTAGAGAGGCCGTACTTCGCGGAGATATTCCGGTTTGTCAGGAAATCTCCATGCAGATGAATAGAATAGACAGCCTGATCGCAAACCCGGCTGTTTACTATGACCCCGATCCCGTCGAGGGGTTTATACGATTCTGTGAGGATGAATTGACGCTGACCGACGGCAGCGACCTTCATCTGCTCGATTCGTTCAAGCTTTGGGCAGAGGACGTGCTTGGATGGTATTATTTTATTGAGAGAAGCGTATACGAGCCCGGCAAGGATCATCGCGGCGGGCACTATATCCAAAAGACGATTAAGAAAAGACTTATCAACAAGCAGTATCTGATCGTCGGACGATCGGCGGCAAAGTCGCTCTATGCTGCTTGTCTTCAGGCATATTTCCTGACTGTCGATACGAGCACGACACACCAGATTGTTGTAGCTCCAACAATGCGTCAGGCTGACGAGACACTCTCCCCTATTCGGACCGCTATCACGCGATCACGCGGGCCGTTGTTCAAGTTCCTGACTGAGGGCAGCCTTCAAAACACGACGGGACCGAAGGCCAATAGAACGAAGCTGGCCTCAACCAAAAAAGGCATCGAGAATTTTATGACCAACTCCCTCATGGAAATTCGCGTCATGGATACCGACAAGCTTCAGGGTCTCAGATGCAAGGTGGCAACAATCGACGAGTGGTTGTCCGGCGATACGCGAGAGGATGTTGTGGGCCCGATCGAACAGGGCGCAGCGAAGATAGATAACTATCTGATCATCTCGACAAGCAGCGAAGGCTGTGTTCGAAATGGAGCCGGCGATACAATCAAAATGGAACTAATGAACATACTCAAAGGTAAGGTTCCAAGTCCTCATACGTCGATATGGTACTACAAGCTTGATGATATTTCGGAAGTCGGGGATCCATCAATGTGGATCAAGGCAAATCCAAATCTCGGAAAGACAGTGACATACGAGACTTATCAGTTGGACGTCGATCGAATGGAGGCCAATCCATCTACGAGGAACGATACTCTAGCAAAGAGGTTTGGCATTCCGATGGAGGGCTATACATATTTCTTCACGTATGAAGAGACGAGACCTCTTGTGCGAAAGCGTGACTATTGGCAGATGGTTTGTTCTATGGGCGCTGATCTTTCACGAGGAGACGACTTCTGCGCGTTCACGTTTTTGTTCCCTCTGTCCGACGGGTCTTACGGAATAAAGACACGATGCTATATTACATCGGTTACACTGGTCAAGCTCCAGAAGGCCATGCGACAGAAGTATGAAGAGTTTATCCAAGAGGGAACGTTGATTGTTCTCGAAGGAACCGTACTCGACATGATGGAGGTTTACGATGATCTCGCAAAGCACATCGAAGACAATCAGTACGACGTGCGCAGTTTCGGATTCGACCCTTTCAACGCACGGGAATTTGTCGATCGATGGGAAAGAGAAAATGGCCCTTATGGCATTGAAAAAGTCATTCAGGGCGCAAAGACTGAAAGCGTACCGCTCGGCGAGCTGAAGAAACTCGCAGAAGAAAAGCTCCTGTTGTTTGATGAGCAGATTATGAGCTTTACGATGGGTAACTGTATCACGATTGAAGACACCAATGGCAATCGGAAGTTGCTCAAGCGCCGAAACGAGCAAAAGATCGATAGCGTATCGGCGCTTATGGATGCTTATATTGCTTACAAACTGAACAAGGAGAATTTCGAGTAAATGGAGGGGACATTCTACAACACCGGATACCTTGAGATGTATCACTATGGCATAAAGGGTATGCGGTGGGGCGTTCGGCGATTTCAAAATAAAAACGGAAGCCTGACACCAGATGGAGAGGATCGATATAGAAAATCCAAAGGCGAACGCAATCATTCAAAAAGTAGATGGATCCATTTGAAGAGAATCGGAAATAACTTTATACGACATCTGAGCTCTTTTAATCTTTCGGGATTAAAGAATGATGTCGAACGCGTTACCGTAAAAAGAGGCCAGGCCTTTGTGAAGACGATGTCGTTTGACAAGGAGCGAAAAAGGTCTGATGGTCGTATTGATCCTGATACCGGATTTAAGATGAAGACTAGAAAAATGTCCCGCAGTGAAGACGCTGAAAGAGTCAATCCGGGATATTTCAACTTTAATGACAACACAAAACGAAATTGCGTTCTATCCACGCTGACCTACGAGCTTAGAAGGCGCGGATATGATGTGAGAGCCAAGAAAGCATCTCATGGGTATAAGACATCCGAAATTTCGACGTGGTTTCCCGGTATAGAGTATAAAGACTTTGGGAAGCGTAAGGATACCGTCCTATCATATCGAGAGATGGATGAACTTAAAGGGCTGCTGGTCAGACAGGGCGACGGAGCAAGAGGCAATCTATCCTACGGATGGTCGATAGGCGGAAGAAGAGGGCGGCATAGCATGTCCTATGAAATTGTTGGTGGCAAAGTCATAGGCATTGACGCTCAAAGGGGCGAGGTGTATAATGACATCAACGTGATATTAGAACATGCTCAAAATGTCCGTTATGCCCGGATCGACAATGTCAACTTTGATCCAAAGTTTATAAAAGAGGTGGCCGAATGATGACATGGCAAGAAGCTAAGGTTATTTTCGAAAAAGAGATGCCTGAATTGACAGTCACTATGGTTACGGATTACGACCGAAGGCACTATTTTATAGAAGCCGTCGAAGATCCAGACGACGAAGAAGGTGAGTTCGATCCTTATTATGCCGTCGACAAGAAAACAAAGAAAGTGTGCAGCATGAATGTCACATACGATCTTGAGAAATGGTTTGAATCCATTGAAAAGAGATTGAAGTATCGTCTGCCTTGACAAATGGCTTAGACTGAAGTATTTGAGCCCTGCTTTTTGCAGAGGCTCTTTTTTATTACTCAAAATTGATTTTTTTGGGGGGGGGTACAATGGCCGAATACGAACTCTGGCATTACGGCGTTAAAGGCATGAAATGGGGCGTTCGCCGATTCCAGAAGAAAGATGGAACGCTCACATCTGCCGGCAAAAAGAAGTATCAAGGTTCATGGGGGGATATTGAGAAACAATTTAATCCCGGTAACGAAAAAGAAATGGATCGCTTTGTCGATGAGGCGGCAACAAAATCTGGCATGTATAGTTATGGAATAATTAATGGCGATGGACTTCGAGGCGTGAAAACATGGAGCGATGCGGAAATAAAACGTCTTGGTAGATCTCTTAACAACCGTGAAGTTAATAAAAAATATATTTCTGAGTTGAAAGAGCGAATTGCCGGTGCTACTCTTCAGGACCTTGGATACAATAATACGGAAAAGGGAAGAAAATTTCTTCTTGATAACATGTTAATACTATATTAGTCCATTTTCGAGGTGGTTTTCAAAATGTCTGATTATGAACTCTATCATTACGGCGTACTTGGAATGAAATGGGGTATTCGAAAGGCTCGAAAGAAGGGCGTTGAATATGCTTATAAATCCTATGGCCAGAAAAAATGGGAGAAAAAGCTTGCGAAAGCCCAGAGAAAGGGCAAGGATACCGGAAAAGCCGAAAGCAAGTTGGCGACCTATAAAGAGCGAGACAAGGCGCGCCAGTCTTACGCCGAACATACAAAGACTGGACATGCTATAGTCAGAACTCTTCTGCTTGGACCATGGGGAAATGGCACTTACAGTCGAGCTCGAGCTGCCGGTTCCAGCGTAGGATCATCGGTTGTTGAGGGACTTGTCATGCCGTGGCTTGGCGCAGTCGGCATTGGTATTTCTAAGGTCTCTGAAAATTCTTCCGCACGAGAGAGAGCTGGTGTGGAAGAAAACCGATTCGATAAGGTTAAAACCTACGCCACGAAGACGGCTTGGAAGAAAGACCGATAAGGAGAACTGAAAATCAAAATGGGACTGATGGAAAGAGCCAAGAGGGCTTGGAATGTCTTTATGAATCGAGATCCCACGAGGCTGACATACGCCGACATCGGCGGGGGTTACGCCAACAGGCCGGATCGCGTTCGACTCCATCCGGGCAATGAGCAGACGATCATATCGGCCATATACACCAGAATCGCTCTGGACGTTTCCCAGACAACGATCGTCCATGCAAGGATGGATGAGGACGGACGATATTTGGAGACGCTCGATAGTGGACTTAATCGATGCCTTACGTTCGAGGCCAACATTGACCAGAGCGGTAAGGCTTTTATTATGGACGCGGTGATGAGCCTGTGCGATGAAGGATCGATCGCGATCGTGCCCGTTGATACGATCGGCAGTATCCTGAACAGCTCATACGAGATCAAGACGATGCGCGTGGGCAAGATCGAGCAATGGTATCCGAAGCACGTCCGGATTATGCTATACAATGACCAAACAGGTCAGAAAGAGCCAATAACGCTGCCAAAGGAATCTGTCGCGATCGTTGAAAATCCGCTCTATGCTGTGATGAACGAACCGAACTCGACACTGCGGCGGCTGGCCTACAAGCTGGCTATGCTGGATGCCGTGGATGAGCAATCGAGCAGCGGAAAGCTCGACCTGATTATACAGCTCCCCTATACCATAAAGAGCGAGCTGCGGAAGAGGCAGGCCGAAGAGCGGCGCAAGGACATTGAAACCCAGCTCATGGGAAGCAAATACGGCATTGCCTATACGGATGGCACGGAAAAGATCACCCAACTCAACCGATCCGTTGAGAACAATCTGATGAACCAGATCGAGTATCTGACAAAGACGCTGTATGCTCAGCTGGGGCTCACCGAAGGCGTTTTCAATGGGACGGCCTCTGAGGATGAACTGAATAACTACTATGCCAGAACGATCGAGCCGATCGTGGCGGCAATCGCTGACGCTATGAATCGCCGGTTCCTCACAAAGACCGCGATTACACAGGGTCAGCGAATTTATTATTACCGAGATCCGTTCAAGTTTGTGACGGCGAGCAAGATGGGTGAGCTGGCGGAACGGTTCACGAGAAATGAAATTCTGACGACCAATGAAGTCCGTCAGGCCATCGGTATGCAGACCTCTACTGACCCCAATGCCGACGAGCTTAGAAACAAGAACCTGTATGCACCGGAAAATCAAAATGGAGGTTACCTAGACGATGAGCAAACAGTATGACTTTAGCGGCTGGGCAACCAAGAACGACCTTAAATGTTCAGATGGACGCACGATCCGGAAGAACGCGTTTAAGGACTGCGACGGCATGAGCGTTCCGCTTATCTGGAACCATGATCATACCGAGGCTTTTAATGTTCTTGGCCATGCCGTGTTGGAGAATCGCGATGATGGCGTATTTACCTATGGCTATCTCAATGATACGGAAATGGGCCGCCATGCCAAGGAGCTGATACGGCACGGTGATATTACATCGCTGTCGATCTATGCAAATAAGCTCCAGCAGGTGGGCGGCAACGTCATGCACGGCGTTATCCGCGAGGTTTCGCTCGTGCTGGCTCCGGCGAATCCGGGTGCGCACATCACCGACGTGATTGAGCACAGTGACATTATGGAGGACTACGACGATGGCGACGCTTATATCGAGTGCGGATACGCGCCTGAAATCTTCCATGCTGAAGAGCCGGAAAAGAAGGATGAGATTAATCACAGCGATGAAGGAGACAAGAAAATGGCTGAAAAGACCCTTAAGGATGTAATCGATACGATGACCGACGAGCAGAAGGACGCGATGTATACCGTCGTTGGCCTTGCGCTCGAGAATGGCGGCGATAACGGAGATGACGAGGAGGATGCCGAAGTGAAGCACAATGTCTTTGACAATGATAACAAAGAGAACACCCTGACCCATGCCGAGATGGCTGAAATTCTGGCCGACGGCAAGCGATATGGCAGCCTGAAGGAAGCTTTCCTCCAGCATGGTATCGACAACATCGAAACCCTGTTCCCCGACAATAAGGCTCTGACGAATCAGCCCGAGTTCTATAAGAGGGACATGAGCTGGGTCGACACAGTCATGAACGGCGTGCATCATACTCCGTTTAGTCGAATCAAGAGCACCTATGCCGACATCACCGCCGACGAGGCTCGTGCGAAGGGCTACGTAAAGGGCAATGCGAAGGTCGAGGAAGTTATTTCCGTGCTGAAGCGTACGACCAACCCCACGACCATCTACAAGAAGCAGAAGCTGGATCGTGACGACGTGATCGATATTACCGATTTCGACGTTGTGAGCTGGCTCAAGGGCGAGATGCGCATGATGCTCAACGAGGAACTGGCCCGCGCCTTCCTTGTGGGCGACGGCCGCTCCCCCGCTGCCGACGATAAGATCAACGAGGGCAACATCCGCCCGATCTGGACTGACGATGATGTTTATACCATCAAGACGCTGATCACCGTTGCCCAGAACGCGACCGACGACGCGAAGGCCAAGGCCATCATTCGCGGCATTGTCAAGAGCCGCAAGGATTACAAGGGCTCCGGCAATACTATCTTCTTTACGACCGAAGACCGCATTACTGATATGCTGCTGATGGAGGACACCACGGGCCGCATCATTTATGACAGCATCGACAAGCTGGCGACGGCCATGCGCGTTCGCCGTATTGTGACCGTTCCCGTTATGGAGGGTCTCCAGCGCACCGTCGGCGCTACGACCCGCGATCTGGTCGGCATCATCGTCGATCTGAATGACTACAACGTCGGCGCGGATAAGGGCGGCGCTGTCAATATGTTCGACGATTTCGATATCGACTACAATGCCCAGAAGTATCTGATCGAAACCCGCTGCTCCGGCGCGCTGACCAAGCCGAAGAGCGCTATCGCGATTGAAATGGTCACGTCTCAGGGCTGATAAGGAGGTAAAGAGATATGGCGAACAAGATTGAGCATCTGTATGCGCAGAGCAAGGACGAGAATACCCGCTATTACATCGTCTATGCCGACACGACGAAGAACTATGTTTATGCCGATTCCGCATGCAGCACTGGCAAGGAACTGACCAAGGAAGAGCTGATCGAGGTATATCGTAAGGGCGTGCTGGTGAAGATCGGCGACGATTACTATACGCCGACCCAGATCGACATCGGTTCGACCTACGCTTCCCTCGTGATGCTGGACGTCTCGGCGGCTTCTCTTGCCAAGATGCTGAAGCACTCCAAGGAATACACGGCCTAAGGAGAAATCAAAATGGGGAAGTTTTATGGCAAGGTTGGCTATGGCGAAACGGTCGAAACTTCCCCCGATGTATGGGAAGAGCAGATTGTGGAGCGCGCCTATTACGGTGATATTCTGAGAAACGCCCGTCAATGGGAAAAAGGCGAAGGGCTCAACGACAACCTGAAGATCAACAATTCAATCAGCGTTGTCGCCGACGCATATGCCTATGAGAACTTCGTCAACATACGGTATATCGAATGGATGGGAATAAAGTGGAAGGTCTCGAATGTTGAAGTGCAGCGTCCAAGGCTTATTTTTACGCTCGGGGGTGTCTACAATGGACCGACGACGTGAGCTTGGAGAACTCCTGCGAAAAACACTTGGCGGTGCGAATGTGTATTTCCAGCCACCGGAGACTGTCAAACTGAAATACCCCTGTATTATTTACACCTTATCTGGAGAGCGGGTTCGTCATGCTGATGACTCGCTCTATTTTCATAGAGACCGATATACCATAAACGTCATTGACAAGAACCCTGATTCGGAGATCCCGGACAGGGTTCGCGCGCTCCCCTACTGCACTTTCGATCGATTCTACACGGCTGATAATCTGAACCATTTTGTTTACACAATCTACTTTTAAGGAGGACAATGAATGGCTGCTCTTGTATGGGATGAATCCGGCAAGAAGTATTATGAGACTGGCGTAAGCAAGGTTGCGCTGTACGTCTATAATACAACGAACAAGAAGTATGATGGCGGTGTAGCTTGGAACGGCATTACGGGAATTACTGAAAGCCCGAGCGGCGCTGAGGCGAACAAGATTTACGCCGACAATATTCTGTATGCGACGCTGCGATCCGCTGAGGAATTTGGTTTCACCGTGACGGCGTATACCTACCCCGACGAATGGGCCGAGTGCGACGGCTCCGTCTCCCCCGTGGACGGCGTATATTTCGGCCAGCAGACGCGCAAGACTTTCGGCCTGTGCTACCGAACCGAGGTGGGCAATGACCTGACCGAAAGCGCCGGTTATATTCTGCACTTGGTATACGGCGCGACGGCCAGCCCGTCCGAGCGTCAGTATCAGACCAAGAACGACTCGCCTGAGGCGATCGAGTTTAGCTGGGAGTGTGAGACGGTCCCGGTTGAAGTGACCGGTTACAAGCCGATCGCGCACCTCCAGATCGACTCTCGCACAGCGGACCCGACGAAGCTGGCGGCGCTTGAAAGCACTCTTTATGGCTCCGGTACTGGTTCCACTACGCCCGAGATGCCCCTGCCCGCGGCTGTTATCACCGCGATGACGGCGAGCTGATAGATATTTTCTTATGGGTATGAAGATTCTGGATGTGATCTGGAATATAGGGAGTAATTGCAGATGGTACGTTGATCGTTTTCTTGCGGCGATTTACGCCAAAGCGGCGATTTTGGATAAGTGTTCTTTTGAACCGTTCAAAGATCTTATGATCTATAAAGAACAGATTGAGGCGGCACGTTACGCCGTCGTCATGCTTAGGTTTCATGACAGATACAAGCTTGATACGGATCACTTAGGCAAATACGACCTATATAAATGGTCTTATCTTCGAAGGAATTACCCGGAATTCTGGAAGAAATAATGATTCGAGATAATAAGGCTGCGCTGAACGCGTGGCCTTATTTTTTCTTTTTTCGAAAGGAGAAAAAAGATGCTTAAGAAGACGATTACCTACACTGATTACGATGGCATGGAGCGCACCGAGGATTTCTGGTTTAACCTTAGTAAGACTGAACTGACCAAATTGGATGCGGAGCTTCCGGGTGGTGTTCTTGGTGTTCTGCGCAAGATCATCGATAAGAAGGATCGCAAGGCACTTGTGGATTTCATCGAGACACTGATTCTTCGTTCTTACGGCGAAAAGACGCTGGATGGCAAGAGATTTGTCAAGAATCCGGACATGGCTGAAGAATTCATGCAGACCCCTGCCTATGACGAGCTCTTCATGAGCATACTCAGTGACACCGACAGTCAGACGAACTTTATAAATGGCGTCATACCTCAGTCGATGGCCAAGGAGATCGAGCAGACTGATAAAAAGCAGGTTGAAAACGCGCTGGCCGAACAGGGGCTGCACGTCAAGCTGTGATAGAAAGCGAGGCGAGAGGATGATTGAGATTACGATCCCCGGAACGGAGTTCTATGACGAAGAGAAGGAAGAGTTCATAATGACAGCTGGGCGAACGATCCAGATGGAACATTCTCTCGTCTCAATTTCAAAATGGGAGTCAAAGTGGCATAGACCTTTTCTGAAGGATGGGCCGAGAAATGCCGAGGAGCTGGCGGACTATTACCACTGCATGACGATCACAAAGAATGTTGACCCGATGATATTTTACTCGATTGTCGGGGAGACGAAGGAGAAAGTCGACGCTTACATCAACGACAAGATGACGGCATCGTGGTTCAGTGACAAGACCAGAGGACGCGGGAGTCGTGAGATCATAACGTCCGAGGTTATTTACAGCTGGATGGTACAGTTGAACATCCCATTCGAGTGTGAGAAATGGCATATCAACAGGTTGATGGTGCTGATCCATATGTGTTCGCTCGACCAGAGTGGCGGCAAGAAGATGAGCCGGAAGGATATTTACAGTCAGAACCGAGCACTTAACGCGGCGAGAAGACAGAAGCTTGGGACTCGCGGATAGAACACGCCTTATAATGAAGAATTATAAGGAGGGGTTATCTATGAAGGACAAGATCAAGGTCACATTGGTGAAAGTGGTTTGGGCGTTGGAGGTGCCATTTTACGTAATAAAACTACTGACGGCATTCATACCGATTTGTTTTGGATATTGGGTGACTTCAAAAAGCAAGAATGAAGATGCTGGAATACATCTTGTATGCTGCATGCTTGAAGCTGTATGGTTATCCGGACCTATTGGATTGTTGCACGAGTATTGTCGGCGTAAATGGTTTGGCATATGCCTTAACGACGAGATCGATGAACTTGCAAAAGCTTTGAAGGAAAGGCTCAATAAGTAATCCTGACAAGAATAAAGCTGTGTCGCGAGACATGGCTTTATTTTTTACGCGATAGGAACACGCCTTATAATGAAGGACTATTATAAGGAGGGTTTCTATATGAGAATCGTGGAACGAATCAAGGATGCGGTGATGATCGGTAAACTTGCTTTTTGGCGACTGTGCGCGGAGATTGCCATTCGGATTTGGATAAAGAGGAATTGGAATCGTATAAACGCCGTATCGCAGGAATACGCATATCTTGCAATACGGCTCAAGGCGATGGAGTACTTCTATCGTACTCCGGCTGGCAAATGCATCGCACAGTATGTCAACGAAGATTATCCGTTCGCGCTGTCGTGCTACGAAATGGGATTCGAAGGAAAAGAATACGCCGAATAGGTTCTGACAAGATAAGGCTGTGTCGCGAGACATGGCTTTATTTTTTTATCTCGGAAAGGAGAAAATGATGTGATTCGGATCAGGCACAGGGGCAACTTCAGCCGAACAGAGCGCTTCTTAAACACGATCAAGGGGCGTTCCTACCTTAATATATTGGACAAATACGGCCAGCAGGGGGTTGAAATCCTGTCCCAAGCGACGCCTGTCCGAACGGGTAAAACCGCCGCGTCATGGACCTACGAGATACGCAGCGAGGAAGGCCGTTCAACGATCAGCTGGATCAACACGAACGTCAACAACGGCGTAAACATTGCAGTGATATTGCAATACGGGCATGGCACAGGAAACGGGGGCTACGTCAAGGGTATTGATTACATTAATCCGGCGATGAAAACGCTGTTTGAAGAGATTGCGAACGCGGCTTGGAAGGAGGTCGAGAAGGCTTGAGCACGAGCATAGACAACCGCATCGTCGAGATGCAATTTGATAACAGCCAGTTTGAAAAAAGCGTTGGAAAGAGCATAAAATCCCTCGAAAAACTCAAGAAGGGGCTTAAACTGGACGAGGCCGCCGAGAGCCTCAATAAACTCCAGAAGGCCGGAGACAGCTTCTCGCTTTCCAAGATTGCGGACGGGATTGAGAACCTGACCTATCGATTCAGCTGGATGGGGCGCACAGTCACCCGAACGATAGACGGCATTACCCAGAAGGCCGAAACGATGATCAAGGCCTTGTCCGTCGATCAGATCACGGCTGGCTGGAGCAAATACGCCGACAAGACCGGTTACGTCCAGACGATCATGAACGCCACGGGCAAATCCATCGACGAGGTTAACAAATACCTCGACAAGCTGATGTGGTTCAGCGATGAGACAAGCTACAGCTTTGTGGACATGACGCAGGCCTTGGGCACACTGACCAGCTCCGGCGGTGATATTAATAAACTGATCCCGATGCTGGAAGGCATGGCCAATGCGACCGCCTTTGCTGGCAAGAGCGCAGCCGAATTCTCAAGAACAATGTATAATCTTAATCAGAGTTATAGCTCTGGTTATATGCAGTATATTGACTGGAAGAGCGTTGAAATGGCCGGCGTTGGCTCCGAGCAGCTCAAGCAGGCATTCATCGACGCGGGCAAGGCGCTCGGCACGCTGACCAAGGAAGGCAAGACCAAGAAGGGCACGCTGGTATCGATCGCCAACTTCGGCACGACGCTCAATGAGAAATGGGCCGATACGAAGGTCATGGAAAAGGCTTTCGGCACGTTCTCCGAGATGACCGAGAAGGCCTACGAGCTGATACAGGAAGGCAAATTCGACACGGCGAGCGACGCATACGCATGGCTGGCGACGCAGTATACCGGCGTGGGCATTACGGCGGCCAAGGCGGCGCAGGAAGCAAAAAGCTTTAATGAAGCGATTGCGGCCACGACCGACGCGGTGTCTTCCGGCTGGATGAAGACCTTCGAAATCATATTCGGCAACTATGACGAAGCTCGCGTAATGTGGACCGACCTTGCAAACTGGCTGTGGGATGTATTTGCGTCCGGCGCTGACGCAAGAAACGAACTGCTGCAAGCGTGGAAGGATATTGGCGGACGGACAACGATGCTCGAGGGCATCTACTCGATGTTCGAGGCGTTCAACAATTTGCTGTACGCGATCAAGGACGCTTGGGCTGAGGTATTTCCTGAGACGACCGCCGACGACCTGATGAAGATTTCCAACTGGATCAAGAACCTTGGCGATCGAATCAAGGAAGCCTTCAGCTATGACGAGACAGAGACCGTCGTTGATCAGTTTACACAGGCGATTACAGGAGACCGCAACCCTTTGGGTGCGTTCTGGGGAGAGCTTGAGCAGGGGGCTAAGGGCGACGAGGTTAAGAAGCTCCAGCAGAAGCTCTTTGATATGGGTTACGATCTTGGCACGGCTGGAATAGACGGTATATTTGGGCCAAAGACTCAGGAAGCACTCCAGAAGTTCCAAAAGGACGTGAAGATCAAGCCGAGCGGGATATTCGATCAGAAAACATTTGATAAGCTGGGCGAGAAGATCAACGAGGTTTTCGGCGAGCATACGCCCATCATGATCGGGGAGACAACCGAAAACATGGTTGTATTTTCATCGGCGCTTGAAAAGCTGAGGAACATCGCCAAAGGTGCTTTTTCCGCCCTGCGCATCGGATGGAAAACGATTCGGTTCATGGTGCAGGCGGCTGGGCAGGTTATAAGCGTCCTTAAACCCCTTGGCGATGTGATTCTGGTGATATTTGAGAAGATCGCCGGATCGATTACAAAGGCCGACGAAGCGTTGGACGAAAATGGTTTTATGGGCGCGCTCGAAAGGCTTGGAGCTTTTCTTGCTCCGATACGCAGAAAGATTCAGGACTTTGCCGATGCAATATTGATATTCTTTGATCTGGGCAGGGCTTCAGATGCAGCTTCGGATGGAACAAAGAGGCTGCTCGATGCTTTTGCATCGATTAAGAGCTGGGTCAGCAGTCTTGGGATTGCCGAGAAATTCAGCGGTGCGATCACATCGATCAAAAATGCGATAAACGATGCATGGCCTGTTGTTCAGGGATTTTTCGAGACGATTGGAACTATGATCGGCGACAAGGTTTCGACAGGGTTCTCGATTGTCGTGGACTGGCTGAGCGAGAAAATCCCCATCGCGATCGAGGCTGTTGTAAATGCGTTTAAGTGGCTGAGCGATGCGATCAAGTCTCTCTTTGGAATCGGCGAAAACGAGAATGATAACCCGATCAAGGAAACAGTGGATGGATTTACGGCGGTATTCTATGACGACGGAGAGACCGAGAGCAAACTGGACAAGGCGAAGGCGTTCGTCCAGAAGGTCAAGGACTTCTTTACGTCTATATGGGACACGGTAAGCGGGTTCCTCGGTGATAAATTCGAGGGGCTGAAGGACGTCAATCCGCTTGAATCGTTCATGACGCTGATTGAGACGATCGGTAATTGGTTCGACACGCAGTTCTCAAAATCTTGGGATGGAATTACAGAGGGCATTGGCAAGATTGGCAACTTTCTTGCCGAACACGCGGGAATCCTGATCGGCGCGGGCGGTATATTGATATTCTTTCAGCTGCTTAAGCTGGTTAAAGTGGCCTTTAATGTTTTCAACGAACTTGTAGCGCTCAAGAAACTTGAGGCGAAGGCCGAGATCGCCAAGAATACCGATCCGAATAAGGCCGCTAAGCTGATACTGGCGATTGCTGGCGCTATATTGTCCGTGGCGAGAGTTATCAAGATGCTCGGCGGGATGGATCCTACAAGTTATGCTAAAGGAATCTTCGGGCTTGTGCTATGCGTAGGTGCGATCGTTGGATTGGTCATCGCGTTCTCGATTCTCCAGAAAAAAGATAAAAATATCGACTTTAAGAAGATCGGCAATATGATGTCCCAGATGGGATTCGCCATTGGCGTTGTCGCAGCATCTGTGTTTCTGCTCGGCCATATGAGCTTGGGGCAGATTGCAAAGGGACTCTTGGCTGTTGGCGGAATATTGGCGTTAATGATTGGCACTGTCCGAATATTCCAAAAAATGAATGTGAAGCTGGGTCATGGATTTAATATGAAGGGAATACTCGAACTGGCCGGAGCGATTGCAATACTGGCCGGGCTTGCAATCCTGCTGGGGTATATCAATTTCGGCAAGTTCATGAAGGGGCTCGGGATGCTCTCGCTCGTTGCGCTGCTGTTGTTTGCGTGTATGAAGATGATCTCGAAGGCCAGCGACGGCGCGGTGAATATTCAGATCAGCGGTATTCTGAAGATCAGCTTGGCCATTGGTCTGATCGCGGCTATGGCATGGATACTGGGCAATGCCGATCCGGGTAAATGGTGGCGTGGATTTGCGAGACTCGTAGCCGTTTCAGGGCTTATATTCCTGTTCGTCATAATCCTTGCAAAGATCGGATCGAAAACGAAAGGCAACGTTGACATTGCAATAAAAGGTCTTATACAGCTCTCGCTTGCGATTGGGATACTGGCCGGAATTACTTGGCTTCTGGGCAAGATGAATACGACCGAGCTGAATCAGGGTATGATGGCTCTTATGGTCATCGCGTCGATTCTCGGCGTGCTAATTGCCGTGGCTGGAAAATTCAGCAAGGATATCAAAATGGGACCGATTATCGTGCTCGCACTGAGCCTTGGCGCGCTGGCATTGGCATTCTCATATGCTATCAGCAAGGTCAAGAATGTGAAGTGGCAGACGATGATTGCGTTCGCCGGATCGATGGCACTGGCTCTTGGAGCCTTGCTCGCCGCTACATATTTTGCTGGTAAGTTTAATACGCCTGTCGGATCGATAAAACTCGTTCTCGCGCTTGCTATTATTATCGGGGGACTTACGGCCATTGTCGCCGCTCTTGGAAAAATCGATGAGCTGACAAATGGAGGACTTACCGACGCGCTTGAGCAGGGCGTTGTCGTGCTTGGCATTATAGGCGACGCGCTTGAGGAACTTGGAAGAGCTGTAGGAAGACTGATTGGCGGAATCATCGCTGGGTTTGCTACGGTTACGAGCGATGCTGTGAACGAACTGTCGAGCGCCATGGAAAACTTCAGCGGAGCATTTTCCACGCTGAAAGACACCGTTTCCGGCGTGGCCGACGATGAAGAGCTTAAGAACGATACGACATCGGCTATAGACATCGCCAAACAGATCAAGCAGTTCTTTGATGAAGTGGGCCTTGAGACTGACGGCATCAATATATTTAGCGTTGAGAAATTCAACGGACGCGTGGATACGATCGTTCAGAATCTCGGCGAGTTCGGCGTTGGTATTGGACAGATACGGCAGGGTATTGGCGGAATATCGGCTGAAGGCAACATTGACGCGGACACCGAGAAGGCCATCCATGTAGCAACTCAAATCAAGGAAGGGTTCTTTGACAAGATTGGCGACGAAGGCATGGAGATGTCCATCGATGGACTGATCAAGTACAATGAGCACGTCCAGAGCGTACTGACATATACGAGCGAGTTCAGTGCCAACATGGGGCAGCTCAGAACCGATATTGGCGGCATGAGCGAGACTGATATTCAGGCCGATACGGATACGGCGTTGGCTTGTGCGAAAGTTATTGCTGACTTCTTGACAAAGATTAATGGTGATGAGTATAATATAGAGGAAGAAAACGGCGCGTTTCTTGAGTTCTTTGGCAAAAAGTCGGAAACGGATAGCTTGATCGACAGGTTAAAAACTATGGGCGAAAATATGCTATCCTTAAAGACTCATATTTCTGGAATATCGAAGGATAATTTTGATGACGACATAAATAGTATGATGCTTGCCTATGGATTGGTAGCAGACTTCATTAACAAAATAAATGGAGACGATTTCAAGCTTGGCCAAAATGGAGAAACAAGCATAATTCAGCAAGATTTGAATATGCTCGGAAAAGGAATCGTCGATTTTGCGGAGACAACCAAAGATGTTGATGTTGGAGCTGTCAGTTCTGTGGCTAACGCTATGAGCAGCGCCATGAACAGTGTGATGGATGTAGCCATGCCTGATGCAGCCTATAAAGCTTCAAGCTATATCGGGTTGTTTGTGACAGTCGGTATGAATATTGCTTCCGGCTTGGCCGAAGGCATCCGAAAGAATACCGGACTGGCGATTGCCGCAACGAAGAGAGTCGCCAACCAGATGCTCGAAGCCGCAAGGCGGACACTTCAGGTTCACTCCCCTTCCCGCAAGTTTGAGAAGATCGGCCTGTACTCTGATAGAGGATGGGCCGACGGCATCAGCAAGAACTCCGGGCTGATTATCGGCTCCGTTGAGGATGCGGGCACTTCCGCTCTTGACGCGGCACGAGGCAGCCTGAGCAATCTGGCCAGTGTGCTGATGGGTGACATGGACACAGACCCTGTAATCCGACCGGTTATCGACATGAGCGACGTGAACCGAAGCGCGAGCCGGATCAACGGACTTGTGGGCGGAAGCAGAGCCATGAACATCGACGCGACGGTGCGGCAGGCGCAGAGCGTGGCTGGTATCATGAACCGAAACCAGATGAACAATCAAAATGGAACCAATCCGAACGGTGCGAATGGTTCCGATCCGACGAACCCGGTCAATGTATCGGGCAATAACTTCTACATTCGAAGCGACAATGACGTCAAGATGCTGGCGAATGAGCTTGCGACGCTGACGAGGCAGCAGCAGAGAAGCTTGGGCGCGGCATATTGATGCACTGTCCTTTGAATTATACACAAAACAAGGAGGAAGTAACCATGAAGAAAGCCTTGGCACTCATTCTGATACTCCTGATCGTTGCCGTTCCAGTCCTTGCGGAAGGGCTGGATTTTTCGTCCATGACGATTGACGAACTTATCAGTCTCCGAAGCGCGATCACTCAAGAAATCGAAAGCCGAATCGAAGATGCAGATTTTGCCCATGCAGCGAATGGCATATATAAAATAGGCGAAGACATAGACGCTGGCGTGTATACTTTTTCTAGAAGCACTGATGATAAATACTGCGATATAAAAATGTGTGCCACGCTTGATGACTATGATAATTACCGTTCAGAATGGTCTTATACGATATCGACCACAGATTCTATACGAGCAGAATTGATTGACGAATACTATTTGATCGTTGAAGGCTATGGCGGAATCGATATCCGCAAAGCTGACAAGATCATCGTCCCGTAATCCACTACCCTAACCCACTGCCTCAGCTCCCAGACTTCATAACGAGGTCTGGGAGTTTTCTTTATGTACAAATCAAAATGGAAGGAGGAATCGCCATCAGCACATACGAACTGCCGTGGTTCAAATGGAACAATGTGGACGCAAAGACATACAGCGTACAGATACTCACACTCCCACCGATTGAAACAATGCCGCTCGAAAGAACGAACGAAGTGACGATACCGGGACGAAGCGGAAGTCTGACAATCGCCGAGGGCGATGATATTTATGACAAGATTTCTCTCTCGTGCTCCTGCATCATGGAGGATACGAGCAAAATCACGTCATTCTGCGCATGGATGAAGGGCAACGGGACGGCAAAATTCTCCAACAGACCGAACGGATATTACAAGGGGCGCATTTCTAATCAGATAAGTTTTGACAAAGTTCTACGTGGATATGATCTTAGAACTTTTTCGATTCAGCTTTCGTGCGAGCCCTTCTTTTATCTCGATTCTGGAAACACCAAATTCACTGTTACGACAAACAAATCGATCACAAATCCCGGTAATGTACGATCGCTGCCCCTTATTAAGGTAAAGGGTACTGGCGAAGGATCGATCATGTGCGGCGGATCAACAATGCTCATAGACGATTTTTCAAATATCAGCTACATCATGCTCGACTGCGAATCGAAGGTAGCATACAAGGGAAGCAAGAATAGTGCAACCGATCCTTTGACACTGCTTAATACAAGAGTGAGTGGCGACTGGCTGAGTATTCAAACCGGATCGAGCTTTATTAGTATTTCGGGAGGCGTCACTAGCATTGAAGTTACGCCAAGATGGAGGACTATATAATGAGCGAGATTTATGTATTCGGTCCGAATGACGCCACGAATGACTATTCGTCTTTCGGGCTTGTTGGTGCACTTATTCCGACCGAAGCAACATTTACCGAAGCTGGAAACGGAGATAGCAGCGTAAGTATCACTTGTCCGCTCGATGAATTTGGACGATACGCATCGCTCATCAAGGGTAATATTCTCTTGTGCCCGGTGCCGGTGAGAACCACTCCCGAAATTCAAAATGGAAGTTGCGTAACGACTGTATGGACGTATAAGGTAAAGCCGCTCAATCAGCTGACTAGCAAAAAGCAGCGAACTCTCTACAAAAAGCAAAAAGGCAGAAGTCGGCTCAAGATTATGAATGCCGGTGATATTGTCACGGTGGTTCTGAAGCCAACTAGCTCGACCGGTTCTGAAGAACGTTGGAAAGTCAAGAGCAAGTATGGTACTGGATGGATCATTCCGGATGGCTTTGAGTTGATCACCGAGAAGAAGATCGACAACAACGCGAACGCCATACAGGAAGTGCAAAGTCCGTGGAGTGTGCAGCCGCAGAGGTTCCGAATCTACGAGGTCGAAAAGACAATCGATGAGATAACCGTTCAGGCGAGGCATATTTCATACGACCTTTTGTACAACTTGACAACCTATAAAAGTGATGAATCGGTAAAACTCCAAACCGCTCTTGACGGTGTGTTGAATAACTGTGTCAACAGTGATCATGGATTCACAGCTTATACGAATGTTGCTAACGAACAGGCTGGTCTCGCTTATGACGGAAAGAACCCCATCGACGCAATGCTCGATCCGGAAGAAGGCTTGTGTGCAAAGTACAAAGTGAACCTGATACGCGATAACGACGAGCTATTTTTTCTGAACGACCCGGGCATGAACCGAGGCGTTAAAATTGCTTATGGAAAGAACATGACCGGCGTTACCTATACACAGAGCGACGATCAGGTGTCGACGAGGATTATGCCGGTTGGCGAGAACAAAGACGGAACACCATTGTACTTGAGCGACAATCCTAGCGAAAGATTTGTAGATAGTAATAACATAAACAATTATCCGATAATACACGTCTATCGCCTCGAATGCGATAACTGCAAGGTAGGGCAGAAGGATTCGAACGGGCGAAGGGTAACCGTTGATGTTGCCAGAGCGAGAATGCGAAAGCAGGCTGAAGACCTGCTCAAGACCGGTGTAGACAATCCGACAATCAAAATGGAAGTAGAATTCGTGAACCTTGGTGATACTGAAGAATATGATCAGTTCAAGAATCTCGAAAACTGTTTCCTGTATGACTATCTGATCATACAGCATGGTAAACAAAACATCAACGTGACAGCTCGGATTCAGGAAATCGAATGGGATATTTTGACTGATATGATGAAGAGCGTTACCATTGGAACTGTCGGCGAAACTCTAGCCAATATGGGCATCACGACGTGGCAGATACCAACTGGATTTTCCGGAAGCAAGATTGCCAACGGAACATTGGGTGGCGGCGCTCTTCGAGAAGATGCAATCGCTACAAGGCATCTACAGGCTGACAGTGTGAATGCGAGCGTCATAGCGGCGCATAGCATTACAGCAGATCGGCTCGATGCAACGACAGTTAACGCCATGACGATTGAAGCTGTGCGTGCAAAGATTAACGAGCTTGTAGCTGGACAGATTACGACTGACCAACTGTACGTCGATCTGGCGACTATCGCTAAGGCACAAATTACCGCTGCAAACATCGATGAAGCGAATATCGACTGGGCGACAATAAACACCTTGACGACCCAAATTGCAACGGTTGCCAAGGCTGAGATTGCTAAGGCTGATATCGCAATTGCCCAAATTGACGGGCTGGAAGCTAAAATTGCAGAAATTACCATTGCCGAAATCGGCAAGGCAACGATCCATTCTGCTCAAATCGATGACCTTGAAGCGACGACAGCGGAGATCGTCAATACGAAAATTGCTAATGCCGAAATTGATGGTGCGCAGATTAAGGACGCAACGATTGGCACGGCAAAGATCAAGGTCGGCGCAATCACGGCAGCATTGATTGAGTCTGGTGCTATCGGAGAGGCACAGATTGCAGATGGCAGTATCACCGAGGCTAAGATTGTGAGCCTAAACGCGGATGTTATTTCGACCGGTACACTTTCAGTTGACCGGCTTTTGATTAAAGGTCCGAATGGGCTGTTTAGGGCAATTAATGCTACCGATGAAGGACTGACCGTTGAAGAACTTAGCGAGGAACAGTATCAAAATGGAATGTCGGGAACGGTCATCGTGGCACGGAGCATTACTGCCGACAAGATTGCTGCGAAGAGTATTACGGCCAACGAGATACTTAGCAACACGATTACAGCCGCCGAGATTAATGTCGCAAATCTTTTTGCTGATGAAGCGACGATTGCTGCCCTAGATGCATACTTGATTAAAGCGAGTACAATCGAGGCCCTCGAAGGAAAGCTTGATATTTGGGCATCTGATAAGATTACACTGGCTATCAAGGATAAAGCTGACGCTAGCGATCTAACGGCGCTTGAGGGGCGTGTCGATACAGCCGAGAGCACAATTACGCAGCAGGCCGAGGCGATTGAAGCACGGGTTACGAAAACGACTTATGACACCGACATGGCCGGCAAGGTCGACAAGAATGATCTGGATGATCTAGCAACCAGAGTATCGACTGCGGAATCAGATATTTCGCAGAACTCTGAGCAGATCAAGACAAAAGTCAGCACCATAACCTATAATGACGGCATGGCCGGTAAAGCTGATAAGAGTGATTTTACAGCACTCGAAGGACGCGTATCGACTGCCGAGACGAGCATCACGCAAAATGCAACCACCATTGCAACCAAGGCAAGCCAGAGCGATTTTGACGCCCTAGGCGAGCGTGTGACAACTGCCGAATCTGAGATCGAGCAGACTCCAAATAAGATCACCGCCGCCGTAAACGGTATTGAGATCGGCGGTACGAACCTGCTCTACTGCTCTGCCGACATGGATTATTCCAACAACCGGGGTTTTCTCTTCAATTCGGCGGGCGCAGCGAACGTCGGTACAGCAGGCGAGGCAGGAAGTGATGGAAGCAGACTCGTTACAAACGCAAACAGCAATCTGCGCTTTTATCATACTCGCATTGCTGTTACAGCGGGCGAGACGTTCACTATCTCGGCGGAATACAAGATCGTGTCCGGTAATCCCGACATCAAACTGCAAATTTCATTCTACAAGACCGCTACCGACTGGACGAGCGCTGGCGCATTTGCTGACGCGGGTACGGAAACTTCACTGGGCGATGGCTGGGTGCGCAGGAGTTTTACGGCGACTGCCCCGGCAGGTTCGGTGACACTCATGCCATTCTGGCGAAGCGGAGCAGACAATGCGAGCTTTACACATAGCTACTATATCAGGCATCCTAAGCTCGAGCGCGGCAACAAGGTAACCGGCTGGCGACAGAACCCGGAGGAACTGCGCATTGGCTCCTCGGTACTTATGGACGAGCGGCATGTCGAGATCAATGCACCATATCTAGATATCAATGTATCTGGTACGGCTGGAGACATGCACATTGACGAGGATGGTGTATCCGGTGATACTGGTACATTCGAGCACTTTACCTGTCCCGAGGTCATGAAAAACTACTCCGGGAACATGACGCTGGCGGCGAACAGCGATGTGTCGGTCATCGGCGCGGCGCTGAACAACAAGTGTCTCACGGGCAGCATGACGATCACATTAAACGGCGATGTGAACGGCCTGTTAGAGATTCGCGGTGTGGTGGGGCGAGGCAACGTGACGATCAATGGCAATGGGCATACGCTGAACGGGCACATCTGGCTAAATAACAACTCAGTATATGTCGTCGTCAATAAACTAAAGGTCTCAGCAACAGGCAGTCAGCGGGGATGCGTATACATCAGTATTTGTCGCGGTGTGGCACTGCGCAACTGCGTATTCAACAGCAACAGCCTGAGCACCAGTGCCGGGACGAGTCAGGGCGTGCGCGTTTACTACTCGAGTTTGCTGATGCAGAATTGCGAGTTTTACAATACGGTGGATTTCAACATGGTATTCGGTGCATGTGCAGACGCGGCTGTGCAGAATTGCAAGGGCGACGGCACAAAATGCGTTTACACCGACGGCGCAAGCGTGAAATGGAGCGGCACGCGGCCCAGCGGCACATGGGGAAAGGGAATCGTCTCGCTAACAGCCCCAGCTGATCTGACTACGCTGACAGTCAACACCGGCAGTGCGACGCCCACCGAAACGCCGGTTACATCGGCGAACTATACGGCCAGCGTGACGGGGACGTACTATCCGCATGGGCATTGGATAAAAGACAATACAATTCGTCAGGGACATGAGGGCACTGGCAGTAATGCACGCAAGGATTACGGTTGTATGTGGTTTGATGCTGGGGCACTGAAAGGAAAGACAATCAAGAGTGCGACGTTGACGATTAAGCGAATATCCGGTAAGGGTAGAAGCAGCCGTGTTACACTGAAGCTGTGGACAACTACGCTGACAGGCAAGAGCGGCAAGCCGACTGATAGCCTTGTGAGTCTGGGTGAGATTGGAAATATTGCCAATGGAGAAACGGCGACATTCAATGTGCCTGTTAGCGCAATCAGCGTGATTGCGGCAGGAGGCGGACTGGTACTGTACACCGAAGAAACAACCAACAAGACTGGTAAGACTTACTCGGAGAACTACGCGCACTTTGAGGGCGTGGGCGGGGCTGCGCCGGTCTTGACGGTGACGTATCAGTAGGGCTTAATGATCTGGTTAGAGCGTCCCATGGCGGTGCATTTGGGATGATGTAAGGTTTACTTTGATATTTGGCCATATGGAGAGTGTGGCCATAAAATGAAAGGCACACGGGAGGGCTGGCCCCCCATTACCGTTGGCGGTGGACGGTGATATTTTGAAAGGAGTGCGATGGCAAATGATTGTGGCGAACGACGAGTATATTGCCATAACGCGGGGCGATTGTGGAATTATTCAAGTAGCGATCGGCATGGGCGACGAGGCATACGAGATGACGGCAGATGACACAATCGAACTGACCGTGCGTGAGAAGCCGACGAGCGAAAGCCCGGTGATATTGCACAAGGTCGGAGCGGCTGGCACTGCGCAAATTGTACTGCACACTGAGGACACACAGATAGCGCCGGGACAGTATACGGCAGATTTGCAACTGAATCACGGAAACTGTCGATACACGATCTGGCCAGAGATAGACCCCACAAAGGATTACAAAATTAAGAATCGCAAGAATTTTATCGTGACTGCGGAGGTGACGATCAATGAATAGCGTTGTGCTTAAGGGCAAGCTGGGTGCTGGATTTAACGACGACCGATATACGCTGCCAACGGATGGTAACCCCGGTGATATTTTGGTTAAGACCGAGATGGGGAGCGCGTGGAAGAAACAAGAACCGGCGGCTAGCGGCGGAAGAGTATTTGTAACCGGGACAATAGTGGAAAACAATGATGGGATCTCTTATATAGCCACTGACCAAACTGAAGAACAAATTAAAAATCTGTACGATAGTGGTAAAGATGTCATCCTTGTAATAGCTCCGGGAGAAGATTATGAGATGCGAGCGTTATATGACGGGACCTTGTTCCATTTTATAAGTATCATGTCCTCAGCCGATACTATCAAACAAATTGAATTGGCGGTTTTTGGAGACCCGAGTCGTGAACCATTAGGACAGCAGACACTATGGGTTATTGGACGATTCGTTTTGAATAGCAAGCCAAATAGCTAGGTTACTTGAAGAAAAATCAAAATGGAAGGATGATGTGAAATGCTTAATCCGAAAAAGTTTGCCCATTTTCTTGAAGATCGTGCCGCTAAGAAGGACGGCTATATTATGTGCACGATTGGCCAAGATCCCAAGACACTTCGTGACTGGTACTTCAACCAGTACAAGAACGACGCCAAAGCTTATGCCAAGGCCATCTATTGGAAGGAACATGCCGAGAGAGTGTGGGACTGTCAGGGTCTTGCGGACGGCTACGTAACCGATAACGCTGGGCTTGGGACGGTCAATGTTCGGGCACGCAACAATTATGCGAGTTGGTGTGGGATAAAAGGTACCGGTGATATTCCCAAAGCAAGGCGAGTTCCGGGCGCTGCGGTGTTCGTACACTCTTCGAGTGCTGGATATATTACGCACGTCGGTTATCTCGTTAGACCTGTTGACGAGAATGATATTTCGGGCGATTGGTACGTCGTCGAGGCAAAGGGCGTACACTACGGCGTTGTGACAACCAAGCTGTCACAGGGACGGTGGAACAGATGGGGCTGGATGACCAAATACTTTGACTACGAAGCCAAGGACGATTCTGGTGATATTTCTATGCCGACCGCCCCCACAAGGATTCTGAGGAACGGACATCACGGCGAGGACGTCCGTACGCTCCAGACGAACCTGATAGAGCTTGGGTATTCCTGCGGTCTGTGGGGCGCTGACGGCGACTTTGGAGATTCGACCGAGCTCGCTGTCAGGAGATTCCAGAAGGACAACGGGCTCACTGCTGATGGCAAATATGGTCCGCTGAGCCATGCCAAAATGGTGGAAGTGCTGGTGAACCACTTTGCTCCTGTCGAGGATGCCAAGATCGTCAAGATACAGAATGGTCAGTGCTACGTGCGAGACTATCCGGCAACGACTGGCAAGATCATTGGCGTAGCAAGGCTGGGGTCCGCTCTGACCTATCGAGGCGAGATTGCCGAGAACGGTTGGATTGCGGTTGAATACAACGGAAAAGACGGCTGGGTATCCGGCAAGTATGGAAAGGTGTGTTGAGATGGAACCGTGGCTCGAGATTATCATCGCTGTCATTGCGTCCTCGGGTTTTTGGGCGCTCATTCAGAAAGCAACCGAACGTAAGGACGCCAAGACCCGTCTGCTGGTTGGGCTGGCTCATGACCGGATCATTTCTCTCGGGATGAAGTACATCGATCGAGGTTATATCACACAACCTGAATACGAAAATCTCGACAAATACCTTTATAAGCCGTACCAAAAAATGGGCGGAAACGGATCGGCCAAGCAGATTATGGAACGGATTGAAAAACTTCCGCTTCGATAAGGAGGAATCAAAATGGAATTTGAATTTATTGATTGGAGCTACCTTTCGACGTTTGCGGGGTGCCTTGTAATCGTGATGGCGATTACCGAGGTTATTAAGAACATTGGATTCATCAAGAAGATTCCGACGCAGATTACGAGCTGGGTGCTGGCATGCGCAATTCTGATTCTTGCGCAGGTCTTCACCGGTGATATTTCGGCGAGCTCTGTAGTGCTGGCGCTGATCAATTCGGTGTTCGTGTCACTGACGGCTAATGGCGGTTATGAGGCGATTGCAAGGATTATCGGCTCGGCTACTGGCAAAAAAGGCTCTTAAGGATCGCGGTTAAATCACGCATTAAAATAGAGGGAGAGAATAAGACTTCGATTTAGAGTCTTATTCTTTCTCTTTTGTTTTTCGAATTGGGGAAAGGAGGAATGCTTATGGTTCAAAATGGGATGCCTTATCAGGGAATGTATCCATACTACCAGTCTACGCAACCTACCGTACAACCAATGCAACAGATGCCTCAGATGATGACGCAAAACGTACCACAGCAGCCTGTCGGAGTACCCGGACGGATTGTCCATAATCCTGCCGAGATACGTCCGAATGAAGTACCGATGGATGGTCGTAAGAGTTATTTTCCAACAGATGATGAACAGTATATTTTCGCAAAACAGTGGAATTCCGATGGTACTATCAGAACTGTGAAATACGAGAAGTGTAAGGACGAACCGGTGGTGACACAAGAGACTACGCCTGACGCTAACAGCATGATTCTGGATCGTCTGGACAAAATCGAAAAACTTTTAACTGCGAAGAAAACCTCGAAAAAAGAGGAGGCGACTGAATGAACCAGATAGCTAATTTTGCGATCAATATGCTTCAGCGTAATCCTCGATTTGCAAACAACCCGCAAGCTCAGAAACTTATGGAAATCATTCAAAATGGGGATAATCAGCAAGGCGAAAAGATGGCTGAAAATCTTTGCGAAACTTATGGAATGACGAAAGATCAGGCGCTTACTGAGGCTAAGAAATTCTTCGGGATTAAGTAATACAACAGATGGCTATATTCATGTTTACGGAATAAGCCCAGTTGTAGGACGGCGCGCATCCTGCTAGGAGGCTTATTTTTGTAATAACTCCACAACTTTTAAGGAGGATGTCGTATGTTTAATTCCGGTTCTATGCCCTCTCTGTCTGATATTGCTGCTGTTACTGGTAATAATCGAGACGGCAATGGTTTTATGGATGGTAACGGTGGCTGGTGGATTCTGATCATTCTGTTCTTCTGCGTTTTCGGCGGCTTCGGCGGCTGGAACAACGGCTATGGCAATGGAGGCGGTTATGTGGCTACTTCGGCGACTCAGGCTGATATTCAGCGAGGCTTTGACAATCAGAGCGTTATGAACAAGCTCAACGGCCTCGAGAATGGCCTGTGTGACGGTTTCTACTCCATGAATACTGCTGTCATGACCGGAACTAACCAAGTTCAGAACGCGATTCAGCAGGCTTCCACGGCCAATCTCCAGAATACCTATACGCTTCAGCAGTCTATTCAGGCGGACACAGTTGCGAATATGCAGAACACCAATACCCTTGCTTCTCAGCTTGCGAATTGTTGCTGTGAGAATCGCGAGGCTATTGCTCAGGTTCGCTATGATATGGCTACTGACACCTGTGCTGTCACCACCGCGATTAATCAGGCTGCGCAGAATATCATGACGAACTGCAACAACAATTATCGTCAGCTCCATGACGAAATCGTTGCGAATCAGATCGCGGCCAAGGACGCCAAGATTGCTGACCAGCAGGCGATGATCAATGCTCTGAATCTCGCTGCGTCTCAGCAGGCCCAGAACGCATATCTTGTCGAACAAATGAAACGCTGCAATGCGAACGCCTGCTGCGGATCTGCAAACTGCTAAAAATTGATATTTACGCGGAGAATGGTTATATTGCTGTTCTCCGCGTAGATAAACGATGATGTTTGTAAATGTTTCGGTGATATTTTCAGGAGGTATTAAAATGATCGAGCTTTCGAATACGACTGCCCAGACTCTTGCTGCTGGACAGGCCATTACCTTCGATAAAGTGCTGCTCAAAACGGGTTGTGCGGAATGTCACAGAGCGAATACGAGCTCAGTCAAGCTCTGTTCTAGAGGAACTTACGTTGTTAGTTTCAGCGGTAACATTGGCGCCGATGCTGCCACGACTGCCGTCCAGCTCTCAATTCAGCTTGGCGGCGATACGATAATCGGAAGCACTATGATTTCCGAAACGGCGGCTGTTGGCGATCTCAATGCGGTTGCAAAAACTGTTCCGGTGCGTAATTGCTGCTGTGATTACGATCGAATTACGGTCGTAAATACAGGAACTACTGCGGTTACGGTTGGAGCAAATAGCACTCTGTTTATTCGCAGAGTATCTTGAGGAGGGTTGAGTTATGAAAGAATACGATCTGATGGATATTTGTGAGCTCAAGTCCGATCTCATCAAGAATCTTCGAATGAACTTTGCTGCGGGACTTGATCGTGTGGATACGGATGAGGCCGGAAAAGTAATCGATATGGTCAAGGATTTGGCTGAGGCTGAGTATTACCTTTCAATTGTTGAGGCTATGGAACACTCCGAGAAGTCTAAGAATACTTGGACTAAGGGTAGTGAAGAATATTTCCCTCACGAACACGAAAGAGAATACAATCACGAAGATTCTCGGAACGTTGAGAGTAAGCACGGACGAACCTTTGACGACTACATGAAGTACAAACGGTACTATACCGAGACTAAATCTCCGTCTCAGAAGGATGAGATGGATGCGAAGGCCAACGAGTATGTCGGCGAAACGGTCTCCACAATACGTGATATTTGGAGGGATGCCGACCCGGAAATGCGAAGGAAGCTCAAGGCGGAATTTGTAAAGTTGGTCAACGAAATGAATATCTAAAGTCTTTCACTGTCAATGGAATCGAGTGGACATTGGTTCCGGTAGAGCCTGACAACACACAATTATTAGACGGACTCGGAAATGGTAGATTGGCTATGACCGATTACCTCGAAAAGAAAATCTATTATTCGATTGGGTTTTCAAATATTAATTATCAAAAAGCGATTGGACGCGCTAATGATATTCGAGTTCTAATTCACGAAATTTGTCACTGCGTTCTCTACAGCTATGGTCTACTCTATGATATTCACAAGGCAGTCAAGAAAGACTATTGGATATTGGCAGAGGAATGGGTATGCAATTTCCTATACGATTATGGGCTTGAAGCTCAACAAATAGGCATTGATATGCTAAGGGAAATTGCAATAACTTAATCTGTCGCTCTTGCGCCAGACCATGAACGTGCTGTATAATAATACTGTGAGTTTTTGGTCTGGCGCTCTTTGCTATAAAAGGAGGCTTTGATGATGAGCAAGGAGCTCGGCAAAGCGATCGGCGAATGGCTGATCAACTATAAGAAGGAGTCGGTAAAGGTTTTAACCTATGACAGACTTCGTGTATCCCTCGATATGATGCTGCGCTACAAAATATCGTCCATACATCCCGAGAAACTGACGTCTCTCGACATTCAACAGTACATCAAAGCGTTAGTCGAACATGGATATTCGCTGTCTACAATCAAAAAGCAATACGCCCTGATTGTTGGATATTTGAAGTTTGCTCTATCGCAAGGGGTTATACAGCGTCCGATATATCTGGACGTTAAACTTCCAGCAAAATCCATTGTCAAAAAGCAACCTCGCGAAGTAGAGACATATTCCGAGGAAGAACAAAAAGCTCTCATGGCTGTTTTATCAAAGCTCGAAGATGTAGCATACGGGGCCGCCATATTGATGATGGAAGCTGGACTTCGAGTTGGGGAAGTGCTGGCCCTGAAATGGGACGATATTATCTGGAAACGCAAAGCGGTTCGCATCCGTAAGACAATGGTTCTTACGCTGGATCGGGAATGGCTTGTTCAGCCAGAGCCAAAAAGCGAGAGCAGCAACCGTATTGTCCCTCTGAGCGATACAGCTTACAGGATGTTGGAAGCTCTTGAGTGGAAACGCCCTGAACGCTCATTTATTTTTTATGATTGCCGGAAACTCGATTACCCCATGACATACGAACAGCTTCGATGGCGACTTAAAAAAGCCTGTGACGAGGCTAAAGTCGAGTATCGAGGCGATCATATTTTTCGACACACGTTTGCGTCGAACTGCTACCGAAAAGGGTGTGATGTTAAGATTTTATCAAAACTGCTCGGACACGCCGATGTTGGGATAACTTACAACATTTACATCCACTTATTCGAGGATCCACTCGAAGAGATGAGATCGGTCATCGATAAACTTGCATAATAAAAGTGCAGCCTATAGTACTAGACTGCACTAAAACGAATGGCAGGGGCAGTAAGATTCGAACTCACAACAAAGGTTTTGGAGACCCTAGCGTTCTTTGATTTTACCACTCCCCCATCGTTTTGTCAATAGGATAGCGTCAGAATAAACTCACATTTATTTTTTTCGCGATCAGAACATATACTTAATTAGGAGGTACAAGTGTATCTCACTAAGAAAAGGAAGGTGTTCAACATGGCGGAGAACAAGAAAGAGAAAAAGTGGAATGTTTCGAGAGAGGCTGCTTCATTGGGAGAGAACTTGAAAACTCTTAAGCCGGGAGACGATGGATATGAAGAAACACTAACCGCGATTGAAAAATGTTCGAAGATTAACGAGTCGAAGTGGACTACAATCTCGACCGTTTTTAAGAATATCGGTTTGGTGATAGTCTGTGCTGGAGTCGGAGTTCTGGCATATAGCGTTGACAAGAGCAATGAGATTCCGAAGAACAAGCTTACGAAAGAACTATTCCACAAGATTTTCAAAGCTTGATTCTCAGGGCGTGCTAACAACACGCCTTTTCTTTTTTTTTCGCGATCAGAACATATATTCTAATGAAGGATTACGGTCGAAAGACTTATTTTAGAAGGAGGATTTATCATGGATTCGAATTATGTTCCGGTGCTTGAGGTTGCAAAGGCTGCTAACTGCTCGATCACAACGATCCATAGCTACATCGAGGTTTCTGAAAAAAGTGTAACTCACCTCCCTTTTCCTGATGTTATCACATTGCATGATGGATTTTCAGGTCATCCGACGAAAGCGATTCGCACGGAAGACGCTCTGGTATTCATTGAATGGTATAAGGAACACGGGGGAAAACGAGGGTCGAAAAAAGCTTTGGCGTATATAAAACCTGTGGAAGATGTGAAGCAAAAAGACGATCGAGTAAAACTGTTGCTGAGAATTGACAGAATGCGCAAGGATATTACTAGGATTGGAATGGAAATGATGGGATTGCTCCACGATCTGGAAGAAATTGAAAACGGATTGTGATCCTTCCCCATAATTGGCTGTGGAAACACGGCCTTTTATTTTTTTACCTCGCGATAAAAACACGGCTTATAGTGAAGGGAATGGAGTATAAACCGACGGAGGCTCGCAAGAGTTAGCCGTCTCAATAGCTCAATGGTAGAGCGCCGATCAAAAGGTCGGAGACGTGTGTTCGAAGCGCACAATTCTTTTTATTTTTTTCGCGATGAGAACATACTATATAATGAAGATCAATAAAGGAGGTAATCTAAGATGGGCGTTATAGTTGGATCCGTTGTTTGTGTAATTGCGATTGTTGCTGGAGCGAGAGTCGTGAAATTGGGATTCAAGGCAATCAACAAGGCATTTGATCGTCTAGATAAGATGATTTGATCTGAAACATGAGAGGTTGAGGAAACTTGGCCTCTTATGTTTTCGCGAGGAGGAGAATGGAATGCTGGTCACTATAGTCGGCTCAGGAATAAGTGAGATCGTCGAGCCTATTTTTGAGACTCTTGCTGTTAATTCGATTAGCAAGGCTAATACTGGAACATTAGGCAACTTAAAGACATTAACCTATTCGCTGGACTTCTCAGACGAAACGGTCATATCTCAGCGCAAGAAGCTGATGAGCGAACTTTCAAAAGAAATGATGCATCTCGTAGCTTTCTATGAGCACGGAGATTGGATGCACGTTTATATTTTCAAGAGATCGGCTTTCAAATGAGAATAAACTCGCAATGAAAACACACACTAGTGTGAAAGGAGTGATGTTTATGGAAAAGAAGATGTCTCGCGAAGAAACAAGGCAGTTCGTGTTTGATGAACGGAACATTCTGAATTGTGGCAAATGCCCTTATAATATAGGGGTCGAAAACTGCGATCCAGACCGAATAGTGTACCCGTGCAATCATTCGTTCTGTTGGGTAGAAATCGCGTGCGACGACGAAACGTATAGCAACTGAGAATACTAAAGGATTATGGAAACATAGTCCTTTATATTTTTAACGAGGAGGAAACAACATGTATGATAGTTACGTTTCAATAGAAGACGTTGCAGAAATGGCCGAATGTGCAATCAGTACCATCAAGAGATATATCAAAAAGTCTCGAGAAAATCGAAAAATGCTTCCTTTTCCAAACATTGTAAAGCTCAACGGTAAGCTGTCAAATTATCGTCTTGTTCTGTTGATCAAGGAAGAAGACGCCGTGATGTTTTCGAAATGGTATCGTTCTGATGCACATAGGCATCGCTTGAAAACATATGAGGAATATTACGAGGAAGCAAAGCGTCTCGAAGAACAACTAGAAAAGCAAGTGGAAGAATATAACCGAATTCAACTTCGTAGATTAGCATTTCAAGTAGAACAAGAACAAAGAAAAGCTTCCATATTTTCAAAGGAGAATGCATATGATAAAGCAATATAAGGTCTGGGATCGTGATTACGTATGTCCGTTTCACCGTAGGTTCATCGTCGATGCTAAGCTGTTCATAAGATATTTCTTCGAAGGGATACTTCTGGCATTGATTATTTTGTCTTTGCCGATCGTTGCGGCGCTATTCGCTTGAGGAGTGATTTACTATGGTATGCAAAATTCCATTTGACGAAAGAAGCGCTCACTATGACAAGTACGCCATTTTTCGAAATCAATTCGTCGTAAAAAAGCTCTGTAAGGATTTTGTGGAAGAAGCCGATAAACGCGGATATTTTTACTTAAATCAGGTATACGAGTTTTTCGGAATACCTTGGAACCCAGCGAGTGATAATCCTTGTTTTTCAGTAGCGATGGTTAGTTGGGTTAAGGAAGACGATGGAGAATACGGGATAGTAATATCCGGGAATAATGAGAAAGGAGAACGTAACAGTGACGAACAGCGAAGAAGTGATGATGCTCAGAGAGTTTCTTGATGTTTCAGAGAAGTATCGTATTCAAGCAGCAAGACTAGAAGCTCAGTATGGGTGCCTGCTGCAAGCTTTGCCGGGGAATAATACGCGCGATTCTATCTCCATAGCTAATATCAAATACAATACGGCCATACTTGATGACGCGGTTCGCAAGGCCATTTTTGAGTTGAATAAGGAGGTAAAATGATGGAATATTTGACAGCCAGTATGCTTATAAGAATGTTGAAGTACTCCTGTAATATCCAAGGTGAAGATTTGCTCATCGAAGCTACAGAAGTAACAAGACTCTTTCGTAAATTTGGAATGACAAGAAAAATTGTAAACGACAAATACGTTGGGTTGGAGATGAACGATGGCCTGAAAGAATTGCTCAAAAAGATCGAGAAAAAAGAGTATGAATCCCTCGATTTGCCACTAGTAACTGGAAATTCATATGGGTGGAAACGAAATTTTGATGTGTATAAGGAGGAAGAATGAATATGAAAATCTGGGCTATTATTGACATAACTCATTTTGAGGTTGTTAAGGTATTTGGTTCCGAAGGATCCGCAGATTATTATGCGACATATAAGAATGCGAAAGATCACGAAGATTATTTCATTTATGACGAATTTGAAGTTGACGAAAGGCTAGATGATCTATACGATTTTACAGAGGAAGACGCTTTTTGTCTAGAATCTGCCACACCTCCCATGTATTTGGCTGGAGATGCATACGTTAAGAGCGATACAGCTATAGGCGCTCTTAGACGAAAAACCATATCCGCAATGGCAAGCCGAATCAAGACCGTGTATTGCGTTACAAAGGTTTTCGATAAGTATATTTCTGTCAAATTTTATAGATCAGAATATATTGCCACAAAGGACTTTTCGCATTTGACAAGCCGTTATCCTGACGCAAAAACCGAGATGCTCGATGGAGACGAAGACCGTCCAGTAGTCGTTATTCAGTTTCATGGATATTTTGTGGAGGAATGAGTGATGAAAGTATATGTTGTAGAAGAAATATCTGGCGACGATGTGCTTCTTGACCGCATATTTGCCACGGAAGAATTGGCTAAAGATTATTGTAATCTGATGAATGCGACTGAAGAGGCACGTTGGTATGCATGGGACTGGCAATCCAAAGAAGTAGTAACAGAACCATTTTGGACGAGAAAGGAAGAAGAATAATGCTTAAAATTGAAAACGCCAAAGTTGTAGGTTGGGAAGAAGCCGTTCGAGGAATGAGGAATCCGATGAACAGTTGGGCTAAGAGCGATAGTGGATGGGGAAGTGATTATTTTAACACTACTGATTATGACTCGAGAGTATATGTCAGCTACGATGGCGAAGATTCTTATTTTCTCGGACCAAATGATGTTAATCTCATGATGAAATTGAGAAATGCCGGAACCGATCATCGCAAATTTATGCGAATGATTACTGTCTATATGGATATTACGGCTCCGCTGTATTGGTGGAAGGAATTTGATACATACAAGGTAGGTACAGTTGCTAATTCCTGCTCTACTATGCACAAAATTACAGCGAAAGAGTTTACGCTGGAGGATTTTAGTCATGAGCATCTTCTTCAAACTGCAAAAAAGAATCTGGAATCTACGATTGATATTTTGAACGGATATCGAGACCAGTATGGCGTGGATACAAATCCTGAAGTGAGAAAAAAATACTGGTGGCAAATGATCCAGTTGCTTCCGAGTTCTTACAATCAGCTCCGTACTGTCATGCTGAACTACGAGGTTCTGGCTAACATTTACAAATCTCGCAAGAATCATAAGCTTGACGAATGGCGAACGTTCTGCGAAAGTATCAAAGCATTTCCATATAGCGAATTGATAATCGGATGTGACATGGATTGCTGTACCCAATAGTACCTAGGGGAAGAGGCAAATCGTTTATAATTGCGGTATGTGCTAAATGCCATAGACCTGTTGTCCTAACGGAGGATTTGGACAATAAAATCGTTTCGCCAGAGCAGTGCCCATGCTGTAACGACAAGCATTATATTGATCCTATCGATAGATTGTGGAGATATTTGGAAAGATGAACGACGATTTTGAGGAGGCCTAATTGATGTTTTGCGATTATGAAACTACTATGCCTATCCAGCCCGTTAGAATTTATTGTAGAATCTGCAACGAACAGTTTATTACAGTCGATCCTAGCTCTGTTGGATGGTTCAGTGATAAATTTGTTGTATGCTCTAATTGTAGTCTCAGGCAACGAATTGACATTCCTCATGTTGTATTTAATGTAATAACAAAGCGTTTCCGTATAGCGAATTGATAATTGGAGGTGTATGATTAATGGATTTTTTTACAGTTTGTATTGCTATAACCTTAATGCTTGCGCTAGCATGCATCGCGCATCTTAAGGACGAATTAAATAAGATAAACATTAGGCTATCTGACATGAAATTCATGCTCAATGCATATGCGGAACGGACAGATCGTGTTCTCAATCTTACTCAAGACGTTCTGAATAACAATCAAAGAATGATCGAGCATATTGAAGTCCTTGAAAACCGCATTAGCAAGGAGGATTAATCATGAAGATTGTTGATTTTTTCAAAAAGCACAGCCGTTACTACAAACTTCTAGACGATTATAATGAACTCCTCGAAACTTACAATCGTCTCCAGACAGATTACGAAAATAGTAGAAACGCCCTAGAATCGATAAAAGGAGTTCAGAATAGTAACCCTAAACTCGAAAAGTGTACTAGTAATGCTTGCAAAACGTGCAAATACTGCGTGAAAGAATGGACTCCTTGGAACGGATCTTTTATTGTTGGATGCAACAAAAATGTCGTATGCGAATGCTTTGAAGGAGTGAATAATGGATGCGCATATTGATAGAAGGACAGAGAGAACTGATAATGCAAAGTAGGAGGTTCGAATGTGACAACTGCAAATGTGTGTTTATAGCAGATAACAATGAATATCGATATAAGGGTAATCAACGTGAAGGTGACGTATGGTGGTGTGACTGCCCATGCTGTGGCAGATCGGTAATTACTAGTAAAGCTCCTTTGGCTTGCGACTTGGAAATTGTGAAAATACCAATGCGAAAGTAGGGATAAGCACGATAGTCTATCGATACAAGATATTCCAATGCCAGAATTGCGATCGCAAATTTATGGCCAATCGTAACGAATACAGAATTTTGAGTAACCCGTATGACGGAAGCCTATACGAAACGGTATGCCCTTGCTGCGGCCAGATAGTCCAATCCCATACCAACGATTTCGTAAAAGGAGTAATATTTGAATGAGCATCAATTTCACGAAACTCGATCGCTTTATCTATACGGTATCTTTGAAATCTAACATCGAGACTGATATGGATGTTATGACTAGTTCGTTTTCAACAAGAGAGAAGGCTGAAAGGTTCGCTGAAAAACTTAGAGATAAGCTGAAATCGCTCAATCTTGATGGCTTTCAGGTATCCATCGATGGTGGATATTTGGACGACGATACCACTTATATAGATTGGATCGAAGAAATATATAAGGAGGCCAACGACGAAGAATGATCACATATGAAGAGCCAAAGCAAGTAATAGAAATCGAAGTGGACGATGTTCGTCAAGACATCATCAGCGATATTCCAATGGAGTGTCGACTTGAGCAGCTTGCCGAAGAAGCTTCTGAACTTTCAAAAGCCGCTCTCAAGGTTTCGAGAATCCTCAGGAAAAAGAATCCTACGCCTGTGCCGATTAATGAGGCATTGAATGACCTGATTGAGGAATACAATGATATTATAGCGTGTGGAGAAGTTCTTGGTCTGAGACCCGATTATTTTATGATCGTATCGAAGCTCAAACGCTGGAAGGATCGACTCAAAGAAAGGGATGATTATCGATGACCATTCAAGGCGTATTTTGTTCACTTCTGTTCTTGATGTTGGCTGCTCCGATTGTTTATATTACCGCTTGCTGTGTAATAACGTTTCACTTTAAGGCATACAAGGCTTATATTCTGTCCAGCAATCGCGACGAAAACCAACTTTAAGACGAAAGGAGTGATATTTATGGCAAAGAAGATGACTTATGAAGAACTTATGCAGTTCGTACATGACGAACGGAATATTCGGAATTGCATCAATTGCCCATATAAGGACGAGTATAAAAACATTCATCCAGATTATGCATTACCGTGCGACCAGCGGGAATGCTGGGTATACGTCGTGTGCTATCTGGATAAGCAACATAAAAATCATGTTCAAGAGCATTAAAGGATTATGGAAACATGGTCCTTTATATTTTTGCAAGGAGGATTTCTATGCTTACACCTGAAGAATTTAAGAATGCAATGGCACGTATAGATGACAAGTATGGACGTGATCCCGAAACTGCCCATAGAATGATGGATGAATTGATGGCTACGACGTTGTCTTGCTTGGGATACAAGGACGGCATTGATATTTTTGACGGATCTATGAAATGGTACGCTTGAAAGGAGAGATATTTATGAAGATGGCATTGATTGCTAAGCACGTGCTGGCCAAATCGCCAATGTGGCTACGAAAAATTGGATTGGCTGCCTCGAAGAATTCTCCAGTTATTCTTACAGGACTCGGAGTGGTTGGAGTCGTAGGTACGGTGATATTTGCTTCTCAGGCTTCAGTAAAAGCCAACGATACAGTCAAGGCTATGAAAGCCGATCGTCAGGTTGCCTATGAAAATAAGGAAGTGGATACACCGGAAGTTTCCAAGAAAGAGATGGCCAAGGCAGTTGTTCCAATTTATATTCCGACAGTTCTTACTGGAGCCGTTACGATAGGCTGTATCATTGGAGCAAACTCCATCAATTCCAAGAGACAGGCGGTTATGGCTGGCCTATATTCTGCGAGTGAGGCTGCGCTGAGGGAATATCAGCAGAAAGTGATCGAAAAAGTTGGCGAGGAAGGAGATCGTGAGATTCGTAATGCCATCGCTAAGGATAAAATCGATGAACAAACGGCTGCGATGCCCTCGGTTCCGGTTCTTGGAAATGGTGGATATTTGTGCTTCGACTCGCTAAGTGGCCGTCTTTTCCGCAGCTCGAGAGACTGGATTCTCAAGACCGTAAACGAAGCTAATAGAATGATCATAGGTGATATGTGGATTACGCTGAATGAATTCTACGGTGAGTTGGGGCTTGATCCGATACCTCTTGGTGAATCGATTGGCTGGAACGTTGATAGACTACTTGAAATTGATATTTCTAGCCAAATCGAGAATGAAACCGGCGAACCTTGCATAGTATTAAACTATCCGGTGATGCCAGTTAAGTACGACTGGCGGTAAGGATCGCGAAAAAAACACACACTAGAATGAAGGGTCAGAAGACCTAATTAAAAGGAGGATATTATCATGGAAGACAACAAGAAGATGGAGAATCAGAACGTTGAGGCTCAGGAGAATCAGGAAATCCTCGTTGATGGTAAAGCGATTGCTGAACAGCCCAAGAAGGCTGGCGTATTTCAGAAGATCGGAAACGGCATTAAAGCTGGCGGACGCTTTGTGTGGAAGCACAAGGAGACTCTCGTCGGCATTGCTGCTGGTTTCGGACTGAAAATGGCGCTGGATTGGGCTAAGGGCGGCGTTGCCATTGACGAAGATTCCGACGAAGATATCGACGACGATTCCACGGAGGAAGATTCCACTGAAGATTGACCGAATAGGAATGACCGAACGTAAGGAGTTAAGGAAACTTAACTCCTTATTTTTTCGTAAGGAGTGGTGCTGTGAAATTTCTCGATAAGCTGGTTCGTAAGTACGCAAATACTGCTGGCAAAGCCGTAAGTGCGGGAGTAAAGCAGGAAATCAGGTCCGGAGTTGTAGAAGCGTTGCCGACGCTGATAGGTCTCGGAACGATCCTTATAGGCGTTCTGGCTTGCAAGGGATCGATCGGTTCTAAGGGTTCTTCCAAAGCAGCAATCAAAACAATGACTGTTATCACTAACAATTATTTTCTCGATGCGGCGATGAAAGAAGATGTTATCTCTAAGATGATCAAATGAGGAGGATATTTCGAATGAAACAGGAAACGATTGATATTATCAAGCAGGCTGTTGGCGCAGTAGTTGGTATTGGAGTAACCGTTCTTTGTTCAGCGTTTGCGGGAGGAGTTGCGGATTCTTCGAATGGCAATAAGCTGAGCAAGATGCTGATTAAGCTTGGAGGTGTCGCTATTGGCGGTATGGTCGCAAACGAAGCCAATAAGTATGTTTCTAGCGAAATTGATGATGTCATGAAGACCGTAAATGATGCCAAGGAATTGGCTGAATCCATCCGCAAGGAAGCAGAAAGGACTGGTGAAGTAAATGCCTGACGAGAAAGTAAAATGGCCGAGCAATTCGAACGCCTCGAAAAGTGAGCAGGACGCTCCAGAGAAAAGAGAAGCTCCTAAACTCAAAGGATCGGCCACTGTTAAAAAGAAAAATCTCGCTACTAAGTTTGCTGAGGCTTTTGTCGCTGAGGATATTAAGAAAGTTGCTTTTGAGATTTTTTATGACACTCTAATTCCGGGCATCAAGGACGTCGTCGCTAAGGTCTTGCATGGGAGTATTGACATGACCATGTTCGGTGAGGAAAAAAGGCGAGGTGATGTATATCGAGATCGAGAGCGCACTTTCATTACTGATTATTCCGGAGCCAGCAAGAAAAATCGTGATAATCGTTCTTCTCCTAGAGGACGAACAGCCGATTTTAGCGACGTGATGGACATATGCTACGACTATCGTGAGGATGCTGAGGAAATCCTAAGGAATCTCAAAGCCGATATCGCAGATTACGATCTCGTGTCAGTCAAGGCGTATGCTGCATACGCTAAACTCAAAGATTTGCACTTCGATTATCCAATGGCTGATTACGGCTGGAACGATTTGTCAGAAGCGTATATCGACAGATATAGGGACGGGTATCATCTCATATTGCCTAGGCCTAAGTTGATTCGATGACTCGCGATATTTTCATGGCATAATATGAAAGGGGGTTACTCAAATGAGTGACGAAAAGAGAACTATTAACGTGGACGGACTGTCGGATTCTAAGGTTGACGTACTTGAGGACGTTGTTGATGCCTTGAAAGATGGAAGGGGCATGTGGTTCCTCGAAGATTCAGCATATGCTAGTAGAATGAACGAATGCTTTGATAAAGGAGCTGTTACCGCATTAATCAGTACGGGTATTGCAACTTTCATAGTCGCGATAGTATACAAGAATCAAGACAAGATAGCATCCGGATTATCCAACGCTGCGAAGTTCATTTTCGGAAAGAAGAAGTAACTAACCTACAAAGGAGCTAAGGAAACTTGGCTCCTTATTTTTTATAAAAGGAGATTTGAATTATGAATCTGTTTGGTACGATCAAGAACACTCTGTCTCTCGTTGGTGGCAAAGCTTCTCTGCTCTTCAAGAAATGCGGTCCTACTACCATGACTGTCGTTGGTGTTGGTGGCGTCGTAGCCACAGTTGTTATTGCGTGTGTCGCGACAACGAAAGCCGAGCCCATTCTCGATAAAACAAAGGCTCGCATTGATAAGGCGAAAGAAAACGAAGATCCTAAGGCTCAGAATAAGGAAATCGCCGTAGCTTATGGAAAGGCTGCCGTTGACTTTGCTAAGCTGTACGCCCCTGCTGCTACGGTCGGTACAATTTCCATAGCTATGATTCTTGGAAGCCACCATATTCTCAAGAAGGAAAACGCTGCTCTCATGGCTATGACGAGTGCTCTTTCTCAGAGCTTTGCTAAGTATCGTAAGCGCGTTGTCGAGGATGCTGGCGAGGATAAGGACCTTGAGTATTATCACGGTGTTAAGAAGACTACGAATGTAATTGTTGATCCAGAAACCGGCGAGCAGACAACCGAAACAGCATATATTCAGGAGAAGCCCAGCGTTAGTATTTATGGTCGAGTGTTTAACAGACGGAATCTTAACTGGAATCCTAGCAGTGCTCTCAACATGATGTTTCTTCGGAGTATTCAGGATGAAATGAACTATACGCTTAAGGCAAAAGGTCATCTTTTCCTGAATGAAGTTTATGACCGTCTTGGTTTTGAGCGATCCGAAGCTGGTCAGTTTGTGGGTTGGGTCTACGGTGGAAGCGGCGACAATTATATCGATTTCGGCCTTTATAATCTTAAAGGACGAGACGACGAACCGGATGCTATTGTACTCGATTTCAATGTTGACGGAAATATTATGTATATTCTTTGTCCCGAAAAGAACGAGAATAAACAGACTATTGCCGAGGAAATTTCCGAGTATATGAACTGGAAAGATTATCTGCGCAATCAGTAAAGAATTTGGAGGATTATTAGCGATGAACGATTCGGCATGGGCATTTATATCCGTCATCGCGTTGGCAACAGGATTCATAATTGGAATTGCTGTTGGCAGCAAGAGGACAGAATCCAAAGTAGAAAAGGCCACTGATATTGCAACTGAGAATCTTCAGGCTCGAGTAGATAGCCTCAAAAAGGCTAACGAGTCTTGCTTCCGAGAGAGAACTCGACTTGAAAACGAGCTTGCGGAGAGTCAGCAGAAGTATCAAGAGCTTTCTTATAGGTATCACGATTCCGAGTTTGAGAAAGCTGCTGCCGAGAGCGCTTATCCGAGCGACGAGGACGATCTCGATCCTTATGAGATTTCCGAGACCGAGTTCGAGCACGACTTCAATTCGGATGACTGCGATTCGACGTCTTTGAATTATTATGTCGAGGACATGATATTCACGGACGAGAAAGATGAAAAGTTCTCTGAACCTGAGGAATTTCTTGGAGAGGAGAATGTCGAGATGTTTAATAAGATGACTGTAGATGACTTTCGTCAAGTGGTTTACATTCGTAACCCGTCCAGTAATACAGTCTATGAGGTTATCGTTGAGAACGAGATTGGTTATTACAGAGATGTACTCGGGATTAATGATGGTCTCGACGATGATTAATTGAAAGGGGCAGATATATTTTGATCATGGACGATAAAGCCATTCGATATGACTACTTTGAGTGGCTGTGTGATAAGGTGAGTGATAAGTCATGTGATAAATCATATTTGATGCTTCTCGAAGATCTCAGAAAGATTCCTTTCATTACCATCCTTGAGCTTGACAGTAATCGGGCCGAGGATGGTAAGTATCTTCGAGAAGAGTACGCCATATATGAAGCTCACAGTCTTAATGCTCTTAGAGCAATAGAAGCCGGAGAATGTTCTGTACTGGAGGTTCTCATATCCATTGCAGAACGGATGCGTTTCGAGCTGACTTCGACGGACGCAGACGAGGATAATGATATTTATCAGTACTTCTGGCAAATGCTGCATAATCTCGGGCTCGACTCATTCGACGATGAGAATTACGTCGATCTGGGAGGCTATGCTGCTGTGTTCGAGATTGTTGCTGATTGGCTGGATAGATCATATTCTCCGGATGGCAGAGGAGGAATATTTCCTCTAAGGCATCCCGATTACGATCAGCGAGATGTTGAACTTTGGTATCAAATGCAAGCGTATCTCGAAGAAAATTACGATTATTAAGGAGGACTTGTTATGGATTATTTTGAGTTGGCTATCCGTATGTTTGTTATCTGCACAGCAATCATGTCGGCTATTTCTCTCGGGCTTAGTTGGTCAAATTGGAGTATTTATAAAGAACTAAACGAGAAGGTCCCGCACTCGTGGAACTCTGACTATTTTGATATTTGTCGGAAGAACGAGGAGCTGCAAGATCAGATCATAGCTCTGAAGGATTGTATTGACAATTATCGTGAAGACTATATGAGATTCCTTGATATGCGCACTGACTATATCGTCAAAGCCGTGTGCGAGCGCGGAGCCAATACTTGTGCCCACATGGCTACAATCTTGGGCGATCATAAGATTGAGCACGATGACCTTGATAAGAGTATCGAGATATTTACCAAGGCTGTATCTCTCGCGGCGAATGATATCGGAGATGTTCGAGACGATCTCCAGATTATCAGCTCGAATCTTAAGGATGAAATGGAATCTTATATTCATATGAACGCCGATCGAGTCGAGATTAATACTCCGAACTTCGAAATTGACGAGAAAGTGAGCGATTCTACAAATGAAAAAGTATGCGATAAGAATCAAGCGGTTTGATAATTCATACGATACATTTTTCGATTGCAAAGGGAATGATCCTGCTGATGCCATAAAACGGCTCAAGCAGAAGATTATCGATGCCGAACTGAGCGAGTATTATATCTTGGAGACTGCTGAGGTAAGATTGGGGTGAGGAGGATATGACCGATGGACTTTGTCAAGATTGTAGAAAGGAGTATCAGAGGTGGCGGAGTAGAGATATATCCTAGTTTCATCGTCGGTAGATCGAAAGATCTTATGGTTCGAGGAAAGGCGTTTTATGCCATATGGGACGAAGCAAAAGGGCTTTGGTCTACCGACGAATACGACGTTCAGCGGCTTATCGATCAGGAACTATGGCGGTATCGAGATAATCTCTTGACTAACAGGAATCCAAATGGTCCTGTTATTCTCAAGACTATGGAAGACTATTCGGATGGATGCTGGGCGACATTCAAGAACTATCTCAAGAACGTTTCCGACAACAATCACACTCTCGATGAAAAGCTGACGTTTTCGAATACCGACGTGCATAAGGAAGACTACGTGAGCAAGCGGCTCCCCTATCCCCTTGTAGAGTCATCATATTCGTCTTACGACGAGATCATGTCAACTCTATATAATAAGGAAGAACGAGCCAAACTGGAGTGGGCCATCGGTTCTATCGTGTCCGGAGATTCGCGTTATATCCAGAAGTTTATAGTGCTGTATGGTGAAGCGGGCGCTGGTAAATCCACAGTTCTAAACATCATACAGCAGCTCTTTGAAGGATATTACACGATGTTCGACGCCAAGGCCCTTGTCGGATCCAACAACTCATTTTCTACTGAAGTCTTCCGTTCGAATCCCCTCGTGGCTATTCAGCACGACGGCGATTTGTCAAAAATCGAGGATAATACCAAGCTCAATTCCATAGTCTCCCACGAGGAAATGACTATGAACGAGAAATTTAAGTCCAGCTACACAGCTCGGACTAATTGTTTTCTGTTCATGGCCACGAATCGCCCCGTCAAGATTACCGATGCAAAGTCTGGCATTATTCGGCGTTTGATTGACGTTAAGCCATCGGGAAATAAGTTGCCGCCAAAGAGATATCAGACTCTTATGGATCAAATTCCATTTGAGCTCGGAGGGATTGCCAAGCACTGCCTTGATATTTATCAGTCGATGGGCAAGAATTACTATGCAGATTATCGTCCTCTTGACATGATATATCAGACAGACGTATTTTTTAATTTCGTAGAATCTTGCTATGACGATTTTTCCAAGACAAACGGAGTTACTCTGACCAGAGCCTATGATATGTACAAGGCGTATTGTGAGGATTCGCTTGTCGACTTCAAGCTCGCACGTCATAAATTCAGAGAAGAACTCAAGAACTATTTCGAACGATTCGACATGGTCACGAGGGTTGGCGAGAAACAGATACGATCGTATTACAGCGGTTTCCTTGCAAACAAATTCGAATCGATTAAGAGCGTTGAGCAAATTACAAACGAGAATGATATTCCGGACTGGCTGAAACTCAAACCTCAGAAATCGATATTCGATGAAGTCTGCAAGAACTGCAAGGCTCAGTACGCATCAGCATCTGAAACCCCGCTCTCCAAGTGGGAGAACGTAACGGGCACGCTCAAGGACGTAGATACGAGCAAGCTTCATTATGTTCTTGTCCCGCTCAATCATATCGTAATTGACTTCGATCTCAAGGATGAATCTGGAGCCAAATCTAAAAAACTTAATCTCGTTGCAGCTTCAACATGGCCCGAAACATACTGTGAACTCAGTAAGGGCGGTCAGGGGCTGCATCTTCATTATATTTACGAGGGGGATGTGAGTCGCCTTAAACGTTTATATAAAGAAGGAATTGAGATTAAAGTTTTTAACGGTAATAGTTCCTTGAGAAGAAGACTTAGAGAATGCAATGATATTCCCATAGCGGTTATCAGCGGTGGTTTGCCAGTTAAGGAGGAAGAAAAAGTGGTAGACCAGAAGATCATGAAGAGCGAAAAGGCTCTTCGCGTCGGTATTGAGAAGAATCTTCGTAAAGAATATCATCCCGGGACTAAACCGAGTATGGATTTCATTAAGAAGATGCTCGACGACGCATATGAAAGCGGCATGACTTATGATGTAAGTGACATGGAGCCAAAGATATTCGCTTTCGCTTGCAAATCGACGAACCATGCCGATTATTGCATCAAACTCATGGATCAGATGCAATTTAAGTCTAAGGATAGCCACGAGTCAACGGACAAAGACGAAACCTACCATTTGGCCAACGAACACCTCGTTTTCTTCGATGTCGAAGTGTTCCCTAATCTATTTCTTGTGAACTACAAAATAGAGGGAACTGATTCTTGTGTTCGTATGATTAATCCTTCCCCGGACGAGATTTCAGAGCTGTTCCACTATCGCTTGGTGGGATTCAACTGTCGTAGGTACGATAACCACATATTGTATGCACGATATCTTGGTTATTCGAACGAGGAACTGTATCATCTTAGTCAACAGATCATAAACGGAAATTCCAAGGCGATGTTTGGAGAAGCCTATGGCATTTCATATACTGACGTTTATGATTTCAGCTCTAAGAAACAGTCCTTGAAGAAATTCGAAATCGAGCTTGGTATCCATCATCAGGAGTTGGGTTTGCCTTGGGATCAGCCTGTTCCAGAAGACCGATGGCCAGAAGTTGCCGAGTACTGTGACAATGACGTCATCGCAACCGAAGCAGTATTCAATGCTCGTAAGGCAGATTGGACCGCTCGACAAATCTTGGCTGACGTTGCTGGAATGACCGTAAACGATAAAACCAATGATCTTACAACTCGGATTATATTCGGTAACGACAAGAATCCGCAGAAAGATTTCAATTATCGTTTTATGGGCGATATTCAGAATGCCGAGAATCTTCAGTTCGGTATTCCGGGCCTTGATGTCGATAAGGAATTTACAGTATTCGAGAACGGCAAACCTATATTTCCGGGTTATACCTTCGAATTCGGTAAGTCCACCTATCGAGGAGAAGTTGTTGGAGAGGGAGGATATGTCGACGCTGATCCGGGAATTCATCATAATTGCGGCCTTCTTGATATTGCGAGTATGCACCCGTCGAGCATGGTTGCTGAGGAATTGTTCGGACCACGATATACAGCTAGATTCAAGGAACTACTCGATGCTCGAATTGCCATCAAGCACGGCGAGTACGATCGAGCCAAAACGATGCTAGATGGTAAACTGGCCAAGTATCTTGAGGACAAAAGCACGGCCAAACAGCTTGCTCAGGCCTTGAAGATTGCTATTAACTCCGTATACGGTCTCACCAGTGCCAAGTTTGCTAATCCGTTCAAAGATCCTCGTAATGTAGATAACATCGTGGCAAAGCGTGGCGCATTGTTCATGATAAATCTCAAACACGAAGTTCAGAACCGAGGATTTACAGTCGCACATATCAAAACTGACTCGATCAAGATTCCCAATGCTACTCCGGAAATCATCAAGTTTGTTCAGGATTATGGTAAAGCATACGGATACAACTTCGAACACGAAGCCACTTACGATCGTATGTGCCTTGTCAATGACGCCGTATATATTGCCAAGTTCTCGAATGAAGATTTCTGTATGGATCGGTATGGATATTGCCCGAAAGAATGCCTTGATAGCGAAACGGGTGGCCAGTGGACGGCAACCGGTGCTCAGTTTGCTCAGCCATATTTGTTCAAGACTCTGTTTTCGCATGAGCCTATTGAGTTCACCGATATGTGCGAATCCAAGTCTGTAAGCACAGCGATCTATATCGATTTCAATGAGAATCTCGGCGAAGATCAGCACAATTATCATTTCGTTGGTAAGACCGGTTTGTTCTGCCCGATTAAGCCGGGATGCGGAGGAGGCGAATTATATCGAGAAAAGGAAGGCAAGTATTACTCAGTTGGCGGTACAAAAGGATATCGTTGGATGGAATCTGAAATGGTCCTGAAGAATGGCATGGAGGATAATATCGATCGAACTTATTACGATCGGATGGTGGAGGAGGCCATTACCGATATTTCTAAGTACGGCGATATTACAATGTTCTTGGACGAGGAGACTTCCGGAGACGACTGGGAGTCTCCTTTTGATATTTCTCGATGCGAGGATGCTGTATCTGATTGCGGAAATTGTCCGCATGCTTGCAATGGAAGATGCATTAATTTGACGGAGGAACGATAATATGCCTATTGAGATTCTCGACTCTTGGAATGAATTTGACACCAACTTTGCTCTCGTGAAGACTTCCGGAGGGATATTCATCATTTCTAAGGGACGATCGAATTACGCCGTCGAAGGCGAAGGCGAAGATGAATATTTTTATGTTCAGCCTGCCCGAGTATCCCAGAAGTGTGTCGGGGTATATTGGCGTATTGGAGAAAATCCCATGGATGTTTCGAAGACTTCAAAGAGATTTAGATATGATCTCTTGAGAATCAAAGACCTTACTGGGGTCGATCCGTTCAAACTGATGGAACTTGTAAAAAAAGAGAAGGAGTAATAATATGCCTATTGAGATTCTCGACTCTTGGAATGAATTTGACACCAACTTTGCTCTCGTGAAGACTTCCGGAGGGATATTC
>ERZ1034865.128-NODE-128-length-56417-cov-16.406089_pt1 | contig 56417 bp, 62 predicted proteins | sample MGYA00520632_ERZ1034865 | MGnify/ENA primary metagenome ERZ1034865 (study PRJEB33766, sample SAMN09781738) | gut metagenome | biome: gut microbiome | host: Homo sapiens | place: Madagascar | study: EMG produced TPA metagenomics assembly of the PRJNA485056 data...
TAAAACTAACTATATAAATAACCATAACCATGCCGTTGTGTTCGCCCTCTGACTAGCAACTCTGGTTTTCTTTCTTAGCTGAATAATCTGGTTATAGCGTGAGGACTGACCGTTAAATTTCTCCATCTTACTGGATAACACACCATGAGCTGCTACCTTTAAAACACCTGAATGTCAACAGGTTAACTCGTGCCATATCGTTATAATCCCTTTGATATTAGATGCAAATTAAGGTCATATATAGTCTTATCGATAACATGGTTAATTTTAAGGATAAGAATATGCCTGCTGTAATAGATAAAGCCCTGGATTTCATTGGTGCCATGGATGTATCAGCGCCAACACCAAGTTCGATGAATGAAAGCACGGCGAAGGGAATCTTTAAATATTTAAAAGAACTGGGAGTACCCGCGAGTGCCGCTGATATTACGGCGCGAGCTGACCAGGAAGGCTGGAACCCTGGGTTCACGGAAAAAATGGTTGGATGGGCAAAAAAAATGGAGTCTGGTGAACGCACTGTAATTAAAAATCCTGAATACTTTTCAACATATATGCAGGAAGAACTAAAAGCACTGGTCTGAGCTTAATTTATATCAGCATAAATGGGTCAGGACGCTTTTAATCACATATAAAAAGCGTCCTTTTTCTCACAATCAAATAATCATCGGATTCTATAACGAAATCGATACGGATTAGTGTGTTACTCGTCTTCATCCTCAAAACGCGCCACGATTCGCTCGCCGGAGTGGTTGGCACGCAGCTCTTCTGCCACCAGCGCGATTGCCTGGCCGCTGCTCATCCCTTGTGCCATCAGTTCCTGGATCCGCTCGACAGCTTTTTGCTGCTGTTCATGGGTGAGTGAAGGTAAACCTGCAAACATTGTTAACTCCTGCTAAATTGTTGGCGCTAATTATTTCATGCTACCCGGCACATAGCCAGTAGAGTCAGGACTGATGAAGACGTTATCTCCCGCTGTGATTACTTTACCCTGGCGTCAGGACGCCGCTGAATTTTATTTCTCCCGCTTAAGCCACCTGCCGTGGGCGATGCTTTTACACTCCGGCTATGCCGATCATCCGTATAGCCGCTTTGATATTGTGGTCGCCGATCCGATTTGCACTTTAACCACTTTAGGTAAAGAAACCGTTGTTAGTGAAAGCGAAAAACGCACAACGACCACTGATGACCCGCTACAGGTGCTCCAGCAGGTGCTGGATCGCGCAGACATTCGCCCAACGCATAACGAAGATTTGCCATTTCAGGGCGGCGCTCTGGGGTTGTTTGGCTACGATCTGGGCCGCCGTTTTGAGTCACTGCCAGAAATTGCGGAACAAGATATCGTTCTGCCGGATATGGCAGTGGGTATCTACGATTGGGCGCTCATTGTCGACCACCAGCGTCATACAGTTTCTTTGCTGAGTCATAATGATGTCAATGCCCGTCGGGCCTGGCTGGAAAGCCAGCAATTCTCGCCGCAGGAAGATTTCACGCTCACTTCCGACTGGCAATCCAATATGACCCGCGAGCAGTACGGCGAAAAATTTCGCCAGGTACAGGAATATCTGCACAGCGGTGATTGCTATCAGGTGAATCTCGCCCAGCGTTTTCATGCGACCTATTCTGGCGATGAATGGCAGGCATTCCTTCAGCTTAATCAGGCCAACCGCGCGCCATTTAGCGCTTTTTTACGTCTTGAACAGGGTGCAATTTTAAGCCTTTCGCCAGAGCGGTTTATTCTTTGTGATAATAGTGAAATCCAGACCCGCCCTATTAAAGGCACGCTACCACGCCTGCCCGATCCTCAGGAAGATAGCAAACAAGCAGAAAAACTGGCGAACTCAGCGAAAGATCGTGCCGAAAATCTGATGATTGTCGATTTAATGCGTAATGATATCGGTCGTGTTGCCGTAGCAGGTTCGGTAAAAGTACCAGAGCTGTTCGTGGTGGAACCCTTCCCTGCCGTGCATCATCTGGTCAGCACCATAACGGCGCAACTACCAGAACAGTTACACGCCAGCGATCTGCTGCGCGCAGCTTTTCCTGGTGGCTCAATAACCGGGGCTCCGAAAGTACGGGCTATGGAAATTATCGACGAACTGGAACCGCAGCGACGTAATGCCTGGTGCGGCAGCATTGGCTATTTGAGCTTTTGCGGCAACATGGATACCAGCATTACTATCCGCACGCTGACTGCCATTAACGGACAAATTTTCTGCTCTGCGGGCGGTGGAATTGTCGCCGATAGCCAGGAAGAAGCGGAATATCAGGAAACTTTTGATAAAGTTAATAAGATATTACGCCAACTGGAGAAGTAAGACGTGGAATACCGTAGCCTGACGCTTGATGATTTTTTATCGCGCTTTCAACTTTTGCGCCCGCAAATTAACCGGGAAACCCTAAATCATCGTCAGGCTGCCGTGTTAATCCCCATCGTCCGTCGACCGCAACCGGGGTTGTTGCTGACTCAGCGTTCAATTCATCTGCGTAAACACGCTGGACAAGTGGCATTCCCTGGAGGTGCAGTCGATGACACGGACGCATCAGTTATCGCCGCCGCGCTGCGCGAAGCTGAAGAAGAGGTCGCTATACCGCCTTCCGCCGTTGAAGTTATCGGCGTGCTGCCGCCCGTCGATAGCGTAACTGGCTATCAGGTAACCCCAGTGGTCGGCATTATCCCGCCCGATCTGCCGTATCGCGCCAGTGAAGATGAAGTCTCGGCGGTGTTTGAAATGCCGCTCGCCCAGGCATTACATCTGGGTCGTTATCACCCTTTAGATATCTACCGCCGTGGCGATTCACATCGGGTATGGCTATCCTGGTACGAACAGTATTTTGTATGGGGAATGACCGCAGGCATAATTCGTGAGCTGGCGCTGCAAATTGGTGTGAAACCCTGACTATACTTATCTTTACATCTACAAAACACTACTTGAGACAATCATCGCAATATTAGTTAAATCGCGGTTTTTGATTAGTTTAATTCATGTGAATAGTTAAGCCAGTCGCCGCGTTCCCTCTTACACTATGCGCTGTTATTAGTTCGTTACTGGAAGTCCAGTCACCTTGTCAGGAGTATTATCGTGATTAGTCTATTCGACATGTTTAAGGTGGGGATTGGTCCCTCATCTTCCCATACCGTAGGGCCTATGAAGGCAGGTAAACAGTTCGTCGATGATCTGGTCGAAAAAGGCTTACTGGATAGCATTACTCGCGTTGCCGTGGACGTTTATGGTTCACTGTCGCTGACGGGTAAAGGCCACCACACCGATATCGCCATTATTATGGGTCTTGCAGGTAACGAACCTGCCACCGTGGATATCGACAGTATTCCCGGTTTTATTCGCGACGTAGAAGAGCGCGAACGTCTGCTGCTGGCACAGGGACGGCATGAAGTGGATTTCCCGCGCGACAACGGGATGCGTTTTCATAACGGTAACCTGCCGCTGCATGAAAACGGTATGCAAATCCACGCCTATAACGGCGATGAAGTCGTCTACAGCAAAACTTATTATTCCATCGGCGGCGGTTTTATCGTCGATGAAGAACACTTTGGTCAGGATGCTGCCAACGAAGTGAGCGTGCCGTATCCGTTCAAATCTGCCACCGAACTGCTCGCGTACTGTAATGAAACCGGCTATTCGCTGTCTGGTCTCGCTATGCAGAACGAACTGGCGCTGCACAGCAAGAAAGAGATCGACGAGTATTTCGCGCATGTCTGGCAAACCATGCAGGCATGTATCGATCGCGGGATGAACACCGAAGGTGTACTGCCAGGCCCGCTGCGCGTGCCACGTCGTGCGTCTGCCCTGCGCCGGATGCTGGTTTCCAGCGATAAACTGTCTAACGATCCGATGAATGTCATTGACTGGGTAAACATGTTTGCGCTGGCAGTTAACGAAGAAAACGCCGCCGGTGGTCGTGTGGTAACTGCGCCAACCAACGGTGCCTGCGGTATCGTTCCGGCAGTGCTGGCTTACTATGACCACTTTATTGAATCGGTCAGCCCGGACATCTATATCCGTTACTTTATGGCAGCGGGCGCGATTGGTGCATTGTATAAAATGAACGCCTCTATTTCCGGTGCGGAAGTTGGTTGCCAGGGCGAAGTGGGTGTTGCCTGTTCAATGGCTGCTGCGGGTCTTGCAGAACTGCTGGGCGGTAGCCCGGAACAGGTTTGCGTGGCGGCGGAAATTGGCATGGAACACAACCTTGGTTTAACCTGCGACCCGGTTGCAGGGCAGGTTCAGGTGCCGTGCATTGAGCGTAATGCCATTGCCTCTGTGAAGGCGATTAACGCCGCACGGATGGCTCTGCGCCGCACCAGTGCACCGCGCGTCTCGCTGGATAAGGTCATCGAAACGATGTACGAAACCGGTAAGGACATGAACGCTAAATACCGCGAAACCTCACGCGGTGGTCTGGCAATCAAAGTCCAGTGTGACTAATACTTCTTACTCGCCCATCTGCAACGGATGGGCGAATTTATCCCCGCTTTCTCGTCTGCTGTAATATTCCCCACTACACTTCCACTGTTGCGTCAGGCGTTTGTCGCCATACGCTTACAGGGTGGCCCGCATGCAAAAAGCACAACGGATCATTAAAACCTATCGCCGTAATCGAATGATTGTTTGTACGATTTGCGCACTCGTTACGCTCGCTTCGACCCTGAGCGTGCGATTTATTTCACAGCGTAACTTAAATCAACAACGGGTAGTACAATTCGCCAATCACGCTGTAGAGGAATTAGATAAAGTACTGCTTCCCCTACAGGCAGGTAGCGAAGTCTTGCTTCCGCTGATTGGTCTGCCCTGCTCTGTCGCCCATTTGCCATTACGTAAACAGGCGGCAAAACTCCAAACTGTGCGATCCATTGGCCTGGTGCAAGACGGCACACTTTATTGCTCCAGCATTTTTGGTTATCGCAATGTGCCCGTCGTGGACATTCTGGCTGAACTTCCTGCACCGCAACCACTTTTACGCCTGACGACCGACCGTGTCCTGATTAAAGGCAGTCCGGTTTTGATTCAATGGACGCCTGCAGCGAGCAGTAGCAATGCTGGGGTCATGGAGATGATTAACATCGACTTACTGACGGCAATGCTGCTTGAGCCACAACTGCCGCAAATCAGTAGCGCCAGCCTGACGGTGGACAATCGGCATTTGCTCTATGGTAATGGGCTGGTAGATTCCCTTCCGCAACCTGAAGACAATGAAAACTATCAGGTTTCTTCGCAACGCTTTCCTTTTACCATTAACGTTAATGGTCCGGGGGCTACGGCGCTGGCATGGCACTATCTTCCAACACAATTACCGCTGGCGGTGCTGCTAAGTTTACTGGTGGGCTACATCGCCTGGCTGGCGACCGCTTACCGAATGAGCTTTTCCCGCGAAATCAATCTGGGCCTGGCGCAACATGAGTTCGAATTGTTCTGTCAGCCTTTGCTTAATGCGCGCAGCCAGCAATGTATTGGTGTAGAGATTTTGCTGCGCTGGAACAATCCGCGTCAGGGCTGGATTTCACCGGATGTGTTTATTCCTATCGCGGAAGAACATCATTTAATTGTGCCACTGACCCGCTATGTGATGGCAGAAACCATTCGTCAGCGCCATGTTTTCCCGATGAGTAGTCAGTTTCATGTTGGCATTAACGTCGCACCCAGCCATTTTCGCCGTGGTGTGCTGATAAAAGATCTCAATCAGTACTGGTTTAGCGCTCACCCGATTCAGCAACTGATCCTCGAAATCACCGAACGCGATGCCTTACTGGATGTTGATTATCGGATTGCCCGCGAGCTACATCGTAAAAACGTCAAACTGGCGATTGATGACTTCGGCACCGGCAACAGTTCATTTTCCTGGCTTGAAACATTACGTCCTGACGTGCTGAAAATTGATAAGTCATTTACCGCAGCTATAGGTTCTGACGCGGTTAACTCGACGGTGACCGATATCATCATCGCGCTGGGGCAAAGACTGAATATTGAACTGGTGGCGGAGGGCGTGGAAACGCAAGAACAGGCGAAGTATTTGCGCCGTCATGGCGTGCATATTTTGCAAGGGTATTTGTACGCACAGCCGATGCCGCTACGTGATTTTCCCAAATGGCTGGCGGGCAGCCAACCGCCGCCCGCCCGGCATAATGGACATATCACGCCCATTATGCCGTTACGTTAATGCTTACTCATCTTCATCGTGCGCCGGTTGCTCTTTAACAATGCGAACCAGATCAACACGATAATCATTGGCTTCAATGATGGTGATATGCAGTGGCCCTACATCAATCACATCGCCCACACGGGGAATGTGACCATTTGCCGAGATCACGAGGCCCGCGACCGTCGCGATATCATCGTCATCGGCAAGGTGCTCAACATCAAGCGCCTGCTGCAAGGCATGCAAATCTGTACCGCCTTTTACCAGCCAGCCGTCACCATCAGTAATGATTTCCGGCGTTTCGTCAGCGTCCGGGAATTCACCCGCAATGGCTTCCAGCACATCCAGCGGCGTGACCAGACCTTGTACCACACCAAACTCGTTGGTCACGATAACAAAGCTCCCGCGAGCACGACGCAGCACGCCCAACAGGTTGATCGGATCGAGGGTTTCCGGGACGATAATCGCCGGAGACGCCGAAGCAATCGCCGCCACATCAACGCCCTCTTCCAGCGCCACCAGCAGTTCTTTAGCACGTACAATACCGATGATTTCATCCAGTTCACCGCGACATACCGGGAACAGACTGTGCGGTGAAGAGAGCAGTTGCTCGCGGATTTCATCGACCCCGAGATTAGCGTCAACCCAGCTTATTTCACCGCGCGGCGTCATGATCCCGCGCAGAGAACGCGACGCCAGCGTCAGTACGCCGTTAATCATGTAACGTTCTTCTTCGGCAAATGCACCTTCCGGGATCGGCATCGGGTTATCGGCATCGTGCTGAACATTGGCCTGACGTTTCCCGCCCATCAAACGCAGGATGGCATCGGCAGTACGCGCTCGCAGCGGCAAAGTCGACTGGTGGCGAATAAAGTTGCGACGCGCAATCTGGTTAAACACTTCGATGATGATCGAGAAGCCAATCGCGGCATACAGGTAACCTTTCGGAATGTGGAAACCGAAACCTTCTGCCACCAGACTCAGACCAATCATTAACAGGAAGCTCAGACAGAGCACCACCACCGTGGGGTGCTGGTTAACGAATCGCGTCAGCGGTTTGGATGCCAGCAACATAACCGCCATCGCAATCACTACCGCCGCCATCATCACCGGCAGATGGTTAACCATCCCTACTGCAGTAATTACCGCATCCAACGAGAAGACGGCGTCAAGGATGACAATCTGTGTGACGACCACCCAGAAACTGGCGTAGCCTTTACCGTGGCCGGAATCATGATCGCGGTTTTCCAGCCGTTCATGCAGTTCGGTTGTTGCTTTGAACAGCAAGAATATCCCCCCGAACAACATAATCAGGTCGCGTCCGGAGAAGGAGAAATCCATGACGGTAAATAGCGGTTTGGTCAGCGTGACCATCCATGAAATCAGCGACAGCAGCCCCAGACGCATAATCAGCGCCAGTGATAACCCCAGCAAACGCGCTTTATCGCGTTGTTTTGGCGGCAGTTTGTCAGCAAGAATGGCGATGAAGACCAGGTTATCGATACCCAGCACAATTTCGAGAACAACAAGCGTGAGTAGCCCCGCCCAAATTGAGGGGTCCATTAAGAATTCCATGACAAGCTCCTGCTTAAGGAATAGCTATTCGACGCCAGAAATAATGCAGGCGTAACGACAAAATGCAAACGAAAGGTGCGGCATAGAGAGCCAGAAAGGTAGGCGTTAAAAGGCCTGATGCTGAAATGACGTCGGTGACGATCCATACTGCGGGCTACTGCCCTATACTCCATGGTTGTTAAACGGGAGTTAAACATATCAGAGACGCCTCTGATTTGGCAAAGATTTACCTTCCTTTGCAAACGAATGTGACAAGGATATTTTACCTTTCGAAATTTCTGCTAATCGAAAGTTAAATTACGGAGCTTCATCACATAAAATAATTTTTTCGATATCTAAAATAAATCGCGAAACGCAGGGGTTTTTGGTTGTAGCCCTTATCTGAATCGATTCGATTGTGGACGACGATTCAAAAATACATCTGGCACGTTGAGGTGTTAACGATAATAAAGGAGGTAGCAAGTGACCATTGCTATTGTTATAGGCACACATGGTTGGGCTGCAGAGCAGTTGCTTAAAACGGCAGAAATGCTGTTAGGCGAGCAGGAAAACGTCGGCTGGATCGATTTCGTTCCAGGTGAAAATGCCGAAACGCTGATTGAAAAGTACAACGCTCAGTTGGCAAAACTCGACACCACTAAAGGCGTGCTGTTTCTCGTTGATACATGGGGAGGCAGCCCGTTCAATGCTGCCAGCCGCATTGTCGTCGACAAAGAGCATTATGAAGTCATTGCAGGCGTTAACATTCCAATGCTCGTGGAAACGTTAATGGCCCGTGATGATGACCCAAGCTTTGATGAACTGGTGGCACTGGCAGTAGAAACAGGCCGTGAAGGCGTGAAAGCTCTGAAAGCCAAACCGGTTGAAAAAGCCGCGCCAGCACCCGCTGCCGCAGCACCAAAAGCGGCTCCAACTCCGGCAAAACCAATGGGGCCAAACGACTACATGGTTATTGGCCTTGCGCGTATCGACGACCGTCTGATTCACGGTCAGGTCGCCACCCGCTGGACCAAAGAAACCAATGTCTCCCGTATTATTGTTGTTAGTGATGAAGTGGCTGCGGATACCGTTCGTAAGACACTGCTCACCCAGGTTGCACCTCCGGGCGTAACAGCACACGTAGTTGATGTTGCCAAAATGATTCGCGTCTACAACAACCCGAAATATGCTGGCGAACGCGTAATGCTGTTATTTACCAACCCAACAGATGTAGAGCGTCTCGTTGAAGGCGGCGTGAAAATCACCTCTGTTAACGTCGGTGGTATGGCATTCCGTCAGGGTAAAACCCAGGTGAATAACGCGGTTTCGGTTGATGAAAAAGATATCGAGGCGTTCAAGAAACTGAATGCGCGCGGTATTGAGCTGGAAGTCCGTAAGGTTTCCACCGATCCGAAACTGAAAATGATGGATCTGATCAGCAAAATCGATAAGTAACGTATTGTGTTGATTATCACTCAGTTTTCACACTTAAGTCTTACGTAAACAGGAGAAGTACAATGGAGATTACCACTCTTCAAATTGTGCTGGTATTTATCGTAGCCTGTATCGCAGGTATGGGATCAATCCTCGATGAATTTCAGTTTCACCGTCCGCTAATCGCGTGTACCCTGGTGGGTATCGTTCTTGGGGATATGAAAACCGGTATTATTATCGGTGGTACGCTGGAAATGATCGCGCTGGGCTGGATGAACATCGGTGCTGCAGTTGCGCCTGACGCCGCTCTGGCTTCTATCATTTCTACCATTCTGGTTATCGCAGGTCATCAGAGCATTGGTGCAGGTATCGCACTGGCAATCCCTCTGGCCGCTGCGGGCCAGGTACTGACCATCATCGTTCGTACTATTACCGTTGCTTTCCAGCACGCTGCGGATAAGGCTGCTGATAACGGCAACCTGACAGCGATTTCCTGGATCCACGTTTCTTCTCTGTTCCTGCAAGCAATGCGTGTGGCTATTCCGGCCGTCATCGTTGCGCTGTCTGTTGGTACCAGCGAAGTACAGAACATGCTGAATGCGATTCCGGAAGTGGTGACCAATGGTCTGAATATCGCCGGTGGCATGATCGTGGTGGTTGGTTATGCGATGGTTATCAACATGATGCGTGCTGGCTACCTGATGCCGTTCTTCTACCTCGGCTTCGTAACCGCAGCATTCACCAACTTTAACCTGGTTGCTCTGGGTGTGATTGGTACTGTTATGGCAGTGCTCTACATCCAACTTAGCCCGAAATACAACCGCGTAGCCGGTGCGCCTGCTCAGGCAGCTGGTAACAACGATCTCGATAACGAACTGGACTAACAGGTGAGCGAAATGGTTGATACAACTCAAACTACCACCGAGAAAAAACTCACTCAAAGTGATATTCGTGGCGTCTTCCTGCGTTCTAACCTCTTCCAGGGTTCATGGAACTTCGAACGTATGCAGGCACTGGGTTTCTGCTTCTCTATGGTACCGGCAATTCGTCGCCTCTACCCTGAGAACAACGAAGCTCGTAAACAAGCTATTCGCCGTCACCTGGAGTTCTTTAACACCCAGCCGTTCGTGGCTGCGCCGATTCTCGGCGTAACCCTGGCGCTGGAAGAACAGCGTGCTAATGGCGCAGAGATCGACGACGGTGCTATCAACGGTATCAAAGTCGGTTTGATGGGGCCGCTGGCTGGTGTAGGCGACCCGATCTTCTGGGGAACCGTACGTCCGGTATTTGCAGCACTGGGTGCCGGTATCGCGATGAGCGGCAGCCTGTTAGGTCCGCTGCTGTTCTTCATCCTGTTTAACCTGGTGCGTCTGGCAACCCGTTACTACGGCGTAGCGTATGGTTACTCCAAAGGTATCGATATCGTTAAAGATATGGGTGGTGGCTTCCTGCAAAAACTGACGGAAGGGGCGTCTATCCTCGGCCTGTTTGTCATGGGGGCATTGGTTAACAAGTGGACACATGTCAACATCCCGCTGGTTGTCTCTCGCATTACTGACCAGACGGGCAAAGAACACGTTACTACTGTCCAGACTATTCTGGACCAGTTAATGCCAGGCCTGGTACCACTGCTGCTGACCTTTGCTTGTATGTGGCTACTGCGCAAAAAAGTTAACCCGCTGTGGATCATCGTTGGCTTCTTCGTCATCGGTATCGCTGGTTACGCTTGCGGCCTGCTGGGACTGTAAGACTGTTGTACACTACCGGGGCCTTTTGGCCCCGTTTTTTTATCTGGAGGATTAATGACAATCACGGACCTGGTACTGATTCTTTTCATCGCCGCACTCCTGGCCTTCGCGATCTACGATCAGTTCATCATGCCCCGCCGTAACGGCCCCACCCTGCTGGCAATTCCTTTGCTCCGGCGTGGTCGCATCGATAGCGTTATCTTCGTCGGATTGATTGTCATTCTTATCTATAACAACGTCACGAATCATGGTGCGTTAATAACGACATGGTTATTAAGCGCACTGGCTCTGATGGGTTTTTATATATTCTGGATCCGCGTTCCGAAGATCATCTTTAAACAAAAAGGTTTTTTCTTCGCCAATGTCTGGATTGAATATAGCCGAATCAAAGCGATGAACTTGTCGGAAGATGGCGTGTTGGTGATGCAATTAGAACAGCGTCGGCTGTTAATCCGCGTTCGAAATATCGACGATCTGGAAAAAATTTATAAGCTTCTCGTTTCAACTCAATAAGTTATGAATTTAGCCAAAGCTATGTTTAGTGTATTTTTAATAATCAGACATAGCTTAGGCTATATTACCTCTTCCCTTATTTGTTATTTATTTTAACGTTTCATTGATATATAAATCTAAATGAAAATCGTTATCAATAAAGCAATGAAATAATATATTCCAACAGTTGTTTTATATTCTCAAAATATGTTAAGGTTGCGCCCTCATTTGGGGAGTAGCCGATTTCCAGATTCCGGAAATGTACGTGTCAACATACTCGTTGCAAAACGTGGCACGTACGGACTGAAGACTTTCAGTCAGGCGAGACCATATGCACATCAATCGCTATGCCTGCATGAACGCGAAAACCCATCGCGGCTTGTTGTTCATGTATGCATGTTTGCTGGGGGCGATGATGTGTTTTATGGATACCCCGGTCAGGACGTTGTCATGAATATCACTGCTACTGTTCTTCTTGCGTTTGGTATGTCGATGGATGCATTTGCTGCATCAATCGGTAAAGGTGCCACCCTCCATAAACCGAAATTTTCTGAAGCATTGCGAACCGGCCTTATTTTTGGTGCCGTCGAAACCCTGACGCCGCTGATCGGCTGGGGAATGGGCATGTTAGCCAGCCGGTTTGTCCTTGAATGGAATCACTGGATTGCGTTTGTGCTGCTGATATTCCTCGGCGGGCGAATGATTATTGAGGGTTTTCGTGGCGCAGATGATGAAGATGAAGAGCCGCGCCGTCGACACGGTTTCTGGCTACTGGTAACCACCGCGATTGCCACCAGCCTGGATGCCATGGCTGTGGGTGTTGGTCTTGCTTTCCTACAGGTCAACATTATCGCGACCGCATTGGCCATTGGTTGTGCAACCTTGATTATGTCGACATTAGGGATGATGGTTGGTCGCTTTATCGGCTCAATTATTGGGAAAAAAGCGGAAATTCTCGGCGGGCTGGTGCTGATCGGCATCGGCGTCCAGATCCTCTGGACGCACTTCCACGGTTAATAAGAACGCTGCCAGAGGTGAATATTAAAGTCCGTCTGGCAGTCGAACACTTCTTTTGCTGCCAGTGTTTGCCAGACTTCTGGCTTCGCACGCCAGGCAAACGGCGTCATCTGCAATAATGCGACGGCTTCATCACCGCGAAGACGCATCGGATAACACAACTCAGCACTCTGCTGTAATGTAAAACCTTCCAGTTGTTCTGCATGAGGTGCATGAAGATGTACTTCATTGTAAATCAGCCCCTTCAGCTCCATCAAATGTCGCGGTCCCGGCGTGGCAGTAATGACCCAACCGCCGGGCTTCACTACTCGCGCTAATTCTTCTGCTTTACACGGCGCGTAAATACGTATTATGGCGTCCATACTGGTATCGGAAAACGGCAAACGGTGGCTGGAAGCGACACAAAAAGTGACCTGCGGATAGCGTTTCGCCGCCGCTTTTATCGCTACCTTCGAGACATCCAGGCCAAACGTGGTGATTTCGGGCAACACATCGGCAAATACGTGTGTGTAATACCCTTCACCACAGCCAATATCCAGCACCGCCGTGGCCTTATCATCAAGCCGTTCCCGCAGTTGGGCGACAATTGCATCACGCAGCGGCTGATAATGTCCGGCATCTAAGAATGCGCGGCGTGCTTGCATCATTTCCGCGCTGTCGCCCGGATCACGAGACCGTTTATGCTGAACGGGCAGCAGATTGACATACCCTTCTTTCGCCATATCAAACTGATGTCGTTGGGGACAGATATAGCTGTTTTTTTCACGCGAAAGAGGCTGATGGCAAAGTGGACAGGAAAACGACATGACAACTCCGGCAGGATACTAAAGGCCGCAAGTGTAACGCGAATCACGCGGCGGGCAAATATCCGAACGCCAGGAGCGAAGATAAAGCATAGTAAAAAGCCTCGCATTCGACGAGGCTTTATAGCGAGATTGAAGCGTATTCACACTTCAGATCAGTGGATTCGATCAGATAGCTGTTACGTTAACAGCTGCCGGACCTTTCTGGCCGTCCTGAATTTCGAACTCAACGTTCTGACCTTCAGCCAGAGTTTTGAAGCCATTACCCTGGATAGCGGAGAAGTGTACGAACACATCTTTGCTGCCATCAGCCGGAGTAATGAAGCCAAAACCTTTAGACTCGTTGAACCACTTAACCTGACCTTTAATCTTTGCCATTTGAAAAATTCCTTAGATTGTTTTCTTCGCCCGCAGGCATAACATAGATAAAACTGACACATTACTGCATGAGGCACCAATATAAGGCTCGGCAGAGAAGCGGTATTCAACGTCAACGTGTTTACTCAGGACTTCTTTACTGAAAATGCCACACATAAACAGAACTGTACCTCGTTTAACCCGAAATCTGTTATCACATACAACGTTAATTATGGCAAGCCATTTTTAAACATGTCTCGATCAGACGCACAAATCTCGATACGTCTTCCACTTTTTTTGCACACTTATGCAACGGAATACGCGCCGATATATCATTGTGCTTAACCTTGCCAGTTCAGGCAGATACTTAAACTGGCGTATTTTCTAACATAGTTCAATAAGTTCAGTTGTTCCAGGCCAGTGGGAGAAGTTATTACATAGTGCGTGCAATATCACATTTTTTGCTATGCAATGAATAAAAAGTTATATCACTTTTTCTCATAAAACAGTCAGTTAACGGCTATCAATTACCCTAAAGAGAAGTCAATCCCCAAAGGGATTGAAAATTTAAAATAAGAAAAATTGATGAATGAGCAAAAAATCAAGAGAGAAACGTTTCGCTAATAAATAATACCACGCTTAATCACAAATCCGATGTAAACATCCTAATAAATTAATGAGGAAAATATCTTTTTCTGATATCCCGTTACGCAAATAAATAATATGATAATTATTTGAAGTCAGACCAGAGTTTTAATTTGAAGCAGTTGCACCATGGCAGTGCGTATAATCAGGATGAATTGAGTAACCCTTCAACGACGGGGTTACTCAAGATTGAGGAAGGATTATCGTTCGGCGACCAGACGAATAATATCTTCGTCTTCAACCGATTTTTGACTCTCAACGGTCTTTTTATCTGCTTTCTCAGGTTCGTTTGCTTCGCACAAACGACGTAACAGTGCATTTTGACGTTTTTGCTGATCCAGCAACGCCTCAAGCAGTTCAATCTGTTCGTTAGTCCGAGAACTGGCACGATTGATAAAAAACCACAAGATGAGCCCGATAAGAAGAACCACCACCGATACAACCAAAGACGCAATGTTCATCACGCCTGAATTTACAACTTCGTTCATTTCACCACCTCTGAGTAGAGGCGCTATTCTACCACTGCTGGAGAGGAAGAAAATCTAGTGCTGAAAAAATGATATCACCACGGGATAAACTGGTTAATGGCACAAATTCCGCTGAAAAATTGTACATCCTGATCGCACATCATGTTGAATACCTGCGCCCAAAGCAGCAAGCAAGCCAACACCACGACAACCAGAACGACCCATCGAAACTTTTTCACTCCAATCTCCGCTTCACCTACCTTATGTCATTAAACTAGCATGCGTTAGTTAAACAGCGCCTAACTATGTCGATATTCGTGCTTTTTCGGAATGAGTAGCTTGCTTCAGCGCATATTGCCGCTACGATTAAGCGAACATAAAAAGAGAAGAGGTTGTAATGCGATTCATCATTCGCACAGTTATGCTGATAGCACTGGTATGGATAGGATTATTACTCAGCGGATATGGCGTTTTGATTGGAAGCAAAGAGAATGCCGCAGGATTAGGTTTGCAATGTACCTATCTGACTGCCAGAGGCACCAGCACGGTACAATACTTGCACACTAAAAGTGGTTTCTTGGGGATAACAGATTGCCCACTGTTACGTAAAAGCAATATCGTGGTCGATAATGGTTAAGGGTAATAAATAACCAGATTCTCACTCATGAGTAAAATATTCTTATAGCAAGCGCGTTTAATATAACGCACCTTCAACTTTATTTTTCTCATGCTAAATAAAGAACCTGTCTGTTTGATATTCCGACAGGTTCTTACTCTCATCAGAACGGATAGTCGTGATAACCCATTTGGGCAGAAATTTTGCGCGCTGCGGTATGCAACATTGCGACATATTCCTGTAAACGCTCTTCAGAGAAACGCAACGTCGGGAAGGAGATGCTCAAACCTGCAATGACCACGCCAAAGCGATCAAATACCGGTACCGCAATGCATCGCAGCCCTTCTTCCTGCTCTTCGTTATCTTCGCCATACCCCTGCTCGCGCACCTGGTCCAGAACGGGTAATAACGCTTCTGTACTGGTGATGGTCCGCTCGGTACTGCGTTTATACTCCACGCCCTCAAGAATTTGCTTCACTTCATCGCGATCGCGCCATGCCAGCAGTACCTTACCAATCGCGGTGCTGTACAGCGGATTACGACGCCCAATCCGTGAATACATGCGCAAATTGTACATAGAGTCAATTTTGTGAATGTAAACAATACTGTCTTCGTCCAGTGCGCCGAGGTGGATAGTTTCTTTGGTCAGGCGGGAGATCTCACGCATCTGGATATCTGCGCTACGAATTAAATCGACGTTTTGTAACGCGCGAGCGCCCAGTTCAAACAATTTCAGGGTCAGGGAATATTTCTCCGACTCCCCTTCCTGCGCCACATAACCTAAGGTTTTCATGGTCTGTAAAAAGCGATAAACGGTGCTTTTTGACATCATGACGCGCTGCGACAGCTCGGTTATCCCTATTTCGCGCTCTTCACCCAGCGCCTGCAAAATGCCAAAAACTTTTAGCACGGAAGATACAGAATCAGGCTGTTTATCCAGATCTGCGTTAGCCATTTATCACCTCATTGCGAGTGTTTTATAAAAATCAGAACTGTTTTTTATTATAATTTCGCACCAGGGTGGTCGCAATCCATCTTTTGCCGGTTAGTTACAATTCTGCGACATCCACCGTGAATATCAGTGCTAGAATCATACCCCTGTTGATTATTCACCAAAGATATAAAATTCCTATGCCAAAAGTTCAGGCCGACGGCCTGCCATTGCCCCAGCGATACGGTGCGATATTAACCATTGTGATTGGTATTTCGATGGCTGTCCTTGACGGCGCAATCGCCAACGTCGCCCTGCCAACAATCGCCACGGACCTTCATGCCACGCCAGCCAGTTCCATCTGGGTAGTGAACGCCTATCAAATCGCCATTGTCATCTCCCTGCTCTCGTTTTCGTTTCTGGGCGATATGTTTGGCTATCGACGTATTTATAAATGCGGTCTGGTCGTTTTTCTGTTGTCTTCACTGTTCTGCGCCCTTTCTGATTCGCTGCAAATGCTCACCCTTGCGCGTGTCATACAAGGTTTCGGCGGTGCAGCGTTGATGAGCGTTAATACCGCACTTATCCGCCTGATCTATCCACAACGTTTTCTGGGGAGAGGGATGGGCATAAACTCGTTTATTGTTGCCGTTTCTTCTGCTGCCGGGCCGACAATTGCTGCAGCAATCCTCTCCATCGCATCCTGGAAATGGTTATTTTTAATCAACGTACCGTTAGGTATTATCGCCCTGCTTCTGGCGATGCGTTTTCTGCCACCCAATGGTTCTCGCGCCAGTAAACCCCGTTTTGACCTGCCCAGCGCCGTGATGAACGCGTTAACCTTCGGCCTGCTTATCACTGCGTTGAGTGGTTTCGCTCAGGGGCAATCGCTGACGTTAATTGCTACGGAACTGGTGGTAATGGTTGTTGTTGGTATTTTCTTTATTCGCCGCCAGCTTTCTCTTCCCGTACCGCTGCTACCGGTGGATTTACTGCGTATCCCGCTGTTTTCACTTTCTATTTGCACATCTGTTTGCTCTTTCTGCGCACAAATGCTGGCAATGGTTTCCCTGCCCTTTTACCTGCAAACCGTGCTCGGGCGTAGTGAAGTCGAAACAGGTTTACTTCTGACACCGTGGCCGTTAGCAACGATGGTGATGGCTCCGTTGGCAGGCTATTTGATTGAACGCGTACATGCAGGATTGCTGGGTGCTCTAGGGTTGTTCATCATGGCTGCGGGGCTTTTTTCCCTGGTTCTGCTGCCCGCGTCACCTGCGGATATCAATATTATCTGGCCGATGATCTTATGTGGCGCTGGATTTGGCTTGTTCCAGTCACCCAATAACCACACCATTATTACCTCCGCTCCTCGCGAACGTAGCGGTGGAGCCAGTGGCATGTTAGGAACGGCTCGTCTACTGGGTCAGAGTAGCGGCGCGGCACTGGTGGCGCTGATGCTAAATCAGTTCGGTGATAATGGTACGCACGTTTCGCTGATGGCTGCGGCTATTCTGGCAGTGATTGCTGCCTGTGTCAGTGGTTTACGTATCACTCAGCCACGATCCAGGGCATAAAAAAAGCGCGTCGATCAGGACGCGCTTTTTAGTATTTACTTCATATTACTTCAGGTATTCACCCGTACGCAGAGCTTCAATTCGTTTATCCAGCGGCGGGTGAGTCATGAACAACTCACTGAGCGATTTCGACTTACCGTTAATGCAGAAAGCCATCATGCTGGTTGCTTCTTGCGGTTCATAGCTGGTTTTCAGGCGCTGCAGCGCGGCAATCATTTTCTCGCGACCAACCAGTTTTGCCGAACCGGCATCAGCATGGAATTCACGATGACGCGAGAACCACATGGTGATAATGCTCGCCAGAATACCAAACACCAGTTCCAGAACCGTTGCAACCGCAAAGTAGATCAGCGGGTTGCCGTTGCTCTCTTCACCTTCATCACGATTTCCGCCCATAAAACCCGCGGCAAGCTGCGCCAGAATACGGGAAATAAAGATAACGAAGGTGTTCACCACGCCCTGAATCAGCGTCATGGTGACCATATCACCATTGGCGATGTGGCTGATTTCGTGAGCAATTACCGCCTCGGCTTCATCCGGGCTCATGTTCTGCAGCAAACCGGTGCTGACAGCAACCAGAGAGGCATCACGGCGCGCACCGGTTGCAAAAGCGTTGATGTCCGGCGCATGGTAGATAGCCACTTGCGGCATAGCGATCCCTGCCTGACGAGCCTGGGTTGCTACAGTATTAACCAGCCAACGTTCCCTTTCGTTACGCGGTTGCTCGATCATTTCCCCGCCAACAGATCGTAATGCCATCCATTTGGACATCAGAAGCGAAACGAAGGAACCACCAAAACCGAACAGCAAGGCCATGATCATCAGCCCCTGAACGCTGCTCGACTGTATCCCTGTCAGGCTCAGTACCAGCCCGAAAACGACCATTACGGCCAGGTTCGTTAGCAGGAAGAGCGCGATTCGCATCATAATTTTCTTTTTACCTCAGTTTAACAAAACGCAATATGCGATACCCACATCGTATGGGTTACGCGACTATTTTCAAGTCTGGATAGTGCGTAAGTCACCAGAAAGACACAACTTTACATTTTGTAGCATCTGATTTACGGCATCTTGCCGCTGTTAAAAAATCAGGCACAATTTCTTGTGCCTGATTGATATTACTTGACGGGAGCGGGTTGTTCCGCGGGTCTGGCTTTTTCAAGCTTCGCCAGATCGAGTGCGATATTCACCGTCTCATCCAGATAAGGATCCGGCTCCTGGTAATCTTTCGGTAGATCATCCAGCTTCTTCAACTCCGGTTTACCTTCGCGTTTAAAGCGTTCGTTCAAACGCGCCAGACGCGTCGCATCATCTTCATTATTCTCTTTCTCACGCACAGCGTAGTTCAGAGAAACGATATTGCGCTTGTCCTTCATAGCGTTGAAGCGCGCGATATCCTTCATGATGTTCTGGAACTCAGGATCTTTCGCGATACGCGCATTATGTTCCTTCAGCAGCTCCGGCCCAAAGGCCGTTAAATCGCCTGATTTCACATAAGTCGCGGCATCAATGCTATCCCACGGCAGCGCGTTATCTTCGAATTTCTCACCCGTTTCCGTTTCTTCATTACCCGTCGGCATGATGATGTCTGGCGTTACGCCTTTACGTTGCGTACTGCCGCCGTTAACGCGATAGAATTTCTGGATCGTGTACTGCACAGAACCCAGCGCTGGCCATTCAGGACGTAACATCTGATCGTAAATACGGTTCAATGAACGGTATTGCTGAACGGTGCCTTTACCAAACGTCGGTTCACCCACAACCAGCGCACGACCGTAATCCTGCATTGCCGCGGCAAAGATTTCTGAAGCCGAAGCACTGAAACGGTCAACCAGTACCACCAGCGGGCCTTTATAGAACACCTGCCCGTCGGTATCGCTGTCTTCACGAACCTTGCCGTTGTTATCGCGGACCTGAACAATGGGACCCGCAGGAATAAACAGACCTGAGAGCGATACCGCTTCGGTCAACGCCCCACCGCCATTGCTACGCAGGTCGATGATCACACTGCTGACATTCTGTTTTTCCAGTTTCTGCAGTTGAACTTTGACATCGTCTGTCAAACCCACATAGAAGCCCGGAATATCCAGCACGCCGACTTTCTCTTTACCGACGGTCTTCACCGACATTTTAACCGCGCGGTCTTCGAGACGAATACGTTCACGGGTCAATGTTACAGTGCGGGTCTTGGTCCCTTTACCAGCAGGTAAAATTTCCAGACGAACTTTACTGCCCTTCGGCCCTTTAATTAAGGCAACCACATCATCAAGACGCCAGCCAATCACGTCAACCATCGGCTTGCCTGTTTGACCAACACCGACAATTTTGTCACCAACGCTGATAGCTTTACTCTTCGCTGCCGGACCACCTGCCACCATCGAATTGATAACGGTGTAGTCATCATCCATTTGCAGCACTGCGCCAATACCTTCCAGCGACAAACTCATTTCAGTGTTGAACTGTTCGGTATTACGCGGGGAAAGATAGTTGGTATGCGGGTCGATTTCACGCGCAAACGCCGTCATTGCCAGCGAGAAAACATCTTCGCTGTTGGTTTGCGCCAGACGACGAATGGCAAATTTGTAGCGGCGTGTCAGGGTTTCACGAATTTCTTTATCCGTTTTTCCTGCCAGCTTCAGGCTTAACTCGTCGAATTTGACTTTACTGTCCCACAGCGCGTTCAACTCAGCCTCGTTTTTCGGCCAGGGCGCTTTGCTGCGGTCAAGGTTATAAGTGTCGTTGCCGGTGAAATCCATCGGCTTTTCCAGTACCGACAAAGCGTACTGGTAACGCTCAAAACGGCGCTTTTGCGCCAGATTGTAGAGATCGTAGAAAACGTCGAGTTTGCCTGAACGCAGTTCATCGCCTAACTCGGTTTTCTTTTTCGCGAACTGTTCAACATCGCTTGCCAGCAGCACGTTGTGGCTGTAATCGAGCAGATTCAGGTAGCGGTCAAAGATTTTGGCCGAAAATGCCTGATCGAGGTCGAACTGGCGATAATGAGAACGGGTGAAGCGCGACGTTACGCGCTCACTTACCGTCGCATGCTGCGTCTCTTCCTTTAATACCGGAATTTGATCAGCACGCGTGATATCTTCTACAGCGAAGGTCTGGCCTGCTATTGCAAGCAGGCCAGCTAACGCGGTAAGCCTAAAAAACATGTTCATGCCTGGCCCGGCCTCCGTTTCAGAACACCAGGTGTTCTGCGCGCACAATCAAAGACATACCCGAATTCAGCTGGACGCGGACGCCGTCTTTGGTGATTTCTAATACGGTGGCATCCATCGCGTTTTGACCCGCTTTCACCTTCAGGGCTTGTCCGACAGTCAGAGCTGAAATGTCAGAAACCGGGGTGTGCTGTTCTTCGCGAGGTGCTTTTACTGTTTTTGGCGCTTTCTCTACCGGCTTTTGCGCACGAGGTTTACGTTCAGCGCCTTCTTTGCGGCGTGGCGTGGTCGGACGTGGCTTGCGTTCGCGGCGCGGTGCGTCTTCTTTCTCACCAGCAGCTGCGGCAGCTTCGCGTTTTTTCGCTTGCTGTTCAGCACGCTGTGCCTGAACACGCGCTTTCGCTTCTTCAAGCTGCTTGCGAGCATGCTCTACATGTTGCTCGTCCAGCTCACCGCATGGGTTGCCGTCAAGATCGACACGCGTTGCGCCGGGTTTAACACCGTAAAGATAACGCCAGCTCGAAGTGTAGAGACGTAAAGCGGATCGTAATTGCGTTTTGCTCAGGTTCATTTCCCCGGCAACACGATCGACCAAATCCTGAAAAATACCGATTTTCAGCGGACGCGCTTCACCTTCCGCACTGAAACAGTGGGGAAAACGTTCGGCCAGAAACGCGATTACTTCTTTACTGCTATTCAACTTAGGTTGATTTTCCATGAAATTTCCTGATTACAACGGACGTAGCCAACAAGCGCAGGCATGAACAGGCGTCATTATAATGACGCTACCAGTAAATGCTACGTTATCCGTTGATTATCCTGCGACGCTCGCAAAGAATTTTTTGTAATCCGTCGTTGCAAGCACTTTTTCAAGCTGTGCCACAAGCTGACGTAAGCCTTGCTCGTCCTCGTCTGTAAAGCGACCGAAGACGGTACTATCGATGTCAAGAACACCAATAATCTGATTTTTCACCACCAGCGGCAGAACAATTTCAGAATTACTCGCCGCATCACAGGCAATATGCCCGTCAAACGCGTGAACATCCTCGATACGCTGCACTTGATTACGGGCAACCGCAGTGCCGCACACCCCGCGCCCGACGGGTATCCGGACACAGGCAATTTTGCCCTGAAATGGTCCTAGTACCAATGTATCGTCCTCAAGCAAATAAAAACCTGCCCAGTTTACGTCAGTGAGACGCTCGTATAACAACGCACTGGTGTTCGCAAGCGTTGCCAGAAAACTGGTTTCTCCCGCCATCAGCGCGTTAAAGTCGCGATTTAAATCCGCGTAAAATTCTGTTTTGTTCATTATATAATCACTTGGTTGTCTTACCTGGAACTGCCAGCCTATTAAAATAAGCATTAAATGCGTTAATGCTCAAGATCATTCCAATCATGGGTTAATATTAATGTTAATTCTTATTACATTTGGCACGTCATGGCTCTTAACACACCACAAATTACGCCGACAAAAAAGATAACAGTGAGGGCAATCGGTGAGGAACTGCCGCGTGGTGATTACCAACGTTGCCCGCAATGTGACATGCTGTTTAGCCTGCCCGAGATAAATTCTCATCAGAGTGCCTATTGTCCGCGCTGTCAGGCAAAAATTCGCGACGGGCGCGACTGGTCGCTAACGCGCCTGGCGGCAATGGCTTTCACCATGCTGTTGCTGATGCCGTTTGCCTGGGGCGAACCGCTGTTGCATATCTGGCTGTTAGGTATTCGTATCGACGCCAACGTCATGCAAGGCATCTGGCAAATGACCAAACAGGGCGATACGATAACGGGGGCGATGGTCTTTTTCTGCGTTATTGGTGCCCCCCTCATTCTGGTGTCCTCCATAGCATATTTATGGTTTGGTAACCGACTGGGAATGAATTTACGTCCGGTACTGCTGATGCTTGAGCGACTTAAAGAGTGGGTAATGCTGGATATCTACCTGGTCGGCATTGGCGTTGCTTCTATAAAGGTACAGGATTATGCCCATATCCAGGCGGGTGTCGGCTTGTTCTCTTTTGTGGCGTTGGTGATTTTAACGACGGTGACGTTGTCACATCTTAATGTCGAGGAGCTGTGGGAGCGATTTTATCCGCAGCGCCCCGCTACGCGTAGGGACGAGAAACTTCGTGTCTGTCTTGGGTGCCATTTTACCGGCTATCCTGATCAGCGTGGTCGCTGCCCGCGTTGCCATATCCCGCTACGCCTGCGTCGCCGTCATAGTTTGCAAAAATGCTGGGCGGCGCTGTTAGCGTCAATCGTTTTGTTGTTACCTGCCAACCTGTTGCCTATTTCTATCATTTATCTGAACGGAGGACGGCAGGAAGATACAATTCTTTCCGGAATTATGTCGCTGGCAAGTAGCAACATTGCGGTTGCGGGAATCGTGTTTATCGCCAGTATTCTGGTACCGTTTACTAAAGTGATCGTCATGTTCACTTTACTGTTGAGCATTCATTTTAAATGCCAGCAAGGTTTACGCACACGCATTCTGTTACTGCGGATGGTGACCTGGATTGGTCGCTGGTCGATGCTCGACCTGTTTGTCATATCTTTAACCATGTCGCTGATTAATCGCGATCAGATCCTCGCTTTTACTATGGGACCGGCTGCGTTTTATTTCGGCGCAGCGGTAATTTTGACTATTCTTGCTGTGGAATGGCTGGACAGCCGCTTACTTTGGGATGCACATGAGTCAGGAAACGCCCGCTTCGACGACTGAAGCGCAGATTAAAAATAAACGCCGTATCTCACCTTTCTGGCTGCTGCCTTTCATCGCGCTAATGATTGCCGGTTGGCTGATTTGGGACAGTTATCAGGACCGGGGTAATACCGTCACCATCGACTTTATGTCGGCGGATGGTATTGTCCCGGGCCGTACGCCTGTTCGTTATCAGGGCGTTGAAGTCGGAACAGTGCAGGATATCAGCCTCAGCGACGATCTTCGTAAGATTGAAGTCAAGGTCAGCATCAAGTCCGATATGAAAGATGCGCTGCGCGAAGAGACTCAGTTCTGGCTGGTGACGCCAAAAGCATCGTTGGCAGGTGTCTCCGGGCTGGACGCCCTCGTCGGTGGTAACTATATCGGCATGATGCCAGGTAAAGGTAAAGAGCAGGATCACTTTGTCGCACTCGATACCCAACCGAAATATCGACTGGACAATGGCGATCTGATGATCCACCTGCAAGCCCCCGATCTCGGTTCGCTGAACAGCGGTTCATTGGTCTATTTCCGCAAGATCCCGGTGGGAAAAGTCTACGACTATGCCATCAATCCCAACAAACAAGGCGTGGTGATTGATGTCCTGATCGAGCGGCGTTTTACCGATCTGGTGAAAAAAGGTAGCCGTTTCTGGAACGTTTCCGGCGTTGATGCCAATGTCAGTATCAGTGGCGCGAAGGTGAAACTGGAAAGCCTGGCGGCACTGGTTAACGGTGCGATTGCCTTCGATTCACCAGAAGAGTCGAAACCTGCCGAGGCGGAAGATACCTTTGGTCTGTATGAAGACCTCGCCCATAGCCAGCGTGGCGTAATAATAAAACTGGAACTGCCGAGTGGGGCCGGATTGACCGCCGACTCGACGCCATTAATGTATCAGGGACTGGAAGTCGGACAGCTAACTAAACTGGATTTAAATCCTGGTGGTAAAGTCACTGGGGAAATGACAGTTGATCCCAGCGTCGTTACCCTGCTTCGTGAAAATACCCGCATCGAATTACGTAATCCGAAATTATCCCTTAGCGATGCCAATCTCAGCGCCCTGCTGACTGGCAAAACCTTCGAGTTGGTACCCGGCGATGGCGAGCCACGCAAAGAGTTCGTTGTTGTGCCAGGCGAAAAAGCACTGCTGCATGAACCTGATGTTCTGACGCTGACCCTGACCGCGCCGGAAAGTTACGGTATTGATGCTGGTCAGCCGCTCATTCTTCACGGCGTGCAGGTAGGCCAGGTTATCGATCGTAAACTCACCAGCAAAGGCGTCACCTTTACCGTCGCCATCGAGCCTCAGCATCGAGAACTGGTAAAAGGCGATAGCAAATTTGTCGTCAACAGCCGTGTCGACGTGAAGGTGGGGCTGGATGGCGTTGAGTTTCTCGGTGCCAGCGCCTCAGAATGGATTAACGGCGGGATACGTATTCTGCCGGGCGATAAAGGCGAGATGAAAGCCAGCTATCCACTGTATGCCAATCTGGAAAAAGCGCTGGAGAACAGCCTTAGCGATTTACCCACCACAACCGTGAGTTTGAGTGCAGAGACGCTGCCGGATGTGCAGGCAGGATCGGTAGTGCTCTACCGTAAATTTGAAGTTGGTGAAGTTATTACCGTGCGTCCGCGAGCTAACGCGTTTGATATCGATCTGCATATTAAGCCGGAGTATCGCAACCTTCTGACCAGCAATAGCGTGTTCTGGGCAGAAGGCGGGGCGAAAGTTCAGCTGAATGGTAGTGGCCTGACCGTACAGGCATCCCCGCTCTCCAGAGCATTAAAAGGGGCTATTAGCTTCGATAACCTCAGTGGTGCCAGCGCCAGTCAGCGTAAAGGCGACAAACGTATTCTGTATGCTTCCGAAACAGCGGCCCGTGCGGTTGGTGGGCAGATTACGCTTCACGCTTTCGATGCCGGAAAACTGGCGGTCGGGATGCCAATTCGCTATCTCGGTATTGATATCGGGCAAATCCAGACGCTGGATCTGATTACCGCGCGCAATGAAGTACAGGCAAAGGCGGTGCTCTATCCGGAATATGTCCAGACCTTTGCTCGCGGTGGTACGCGCTTCTCAGTGGTCACACCGCAAATTTCGGCAGCTGGCGTTGAGCATCTAGATACTATCCTCCAGCCGTATATCAACGTCGAACCAGGCCGGGGCAATCCTCGCCGCGACTTTGAATTACAAGAGGCCACCATTACTGATTCGCGTTACCTGGATGGCTTAAGCATTATTGTTGAAGCGCCGGAAGCCGGTTCGTTAGGTATTGGTACGCCTGTGCTGTTCCGTGGTCTGGAAGTCGGTACGGTTACAGGAATGACGCTGGGGACATTGTCAGATCGCGTGATGATTGCGATGCGCATCAGTAAACGCTATCAACACCTGGTGCGTAACAATTCCGTCTTCTGGTTGGCATCGGGTTACAGTCTGGACTTTGGTCTGACGGGCGGCGTAGTGAAAACCGGCACCTTTAACCAGTTTATCCGTGGCGGCATCGCCTTCGCCACGCCTCCGGGTACGCCACTGGCACCGAAAGCCCAGGAAGGCAAACACTTCCTGTTGCAGGAAAGTGAACCGAAAGAGTGGCGTGAATGGGGAACTGCGCTTCCCAAATAATGCCCACTGCTCCGGCGTGCCTGCGCCGGAGCGTTTATGCTAAACTGCGCGCCTGTTTTTTTGCCAGTGGTACATGCTCGTGGCCCAACACACCGTTTATTTCCCGGACGCCTTTCTGACACAAATGCGCGAAGCGATGCCTTCGACGCTCTCATTTGATGATTTTCTTGCCGCCTGTCAGCGCCCGTTGCGCCGCAGCATTCGCGTTAATACGCTGAAAATCTCCGTTGCTGATTTCCTGCAATTAACCGCTCCTTATGGCTGGACGCTTACGCCAATTCCGTGGTGTGAAGAAGGTTTCTGGATTGAACGCGACAATGAAGATGCATTGCCATTGGGTAGTACCGCCGAGCATTTAAGCGGCCTGTTTTATATTCAGGAAGCCAGTTCAATGTTGCCCGTTGCCGCCTTGTTTGCTGACGATAATGCACCACAGCGGGTGATGGATGTCGCAGCTGCGCCAGGCTCCAAAACGACGCAAATTGCCGCGCGGATGAATAACGAAGGGGCAATCCTTGCCAATGAGTTTTCCGCCAGTCGGGTAAAAGTGTTACATGCCAATATCAGCCGCTGTGGCATCAGTAATGTTGCGCTCACACATTTTGATGGCCGCGTGTTTGGTGCGGCAGTGCCAGAAATGTTCGATGCCATTTTGCTGGACGCTCCCTGCTCTGGCGAAGGCGTGGTGCGTAAAGATCCCGATGCGCTAAAAAACTGGTCACCAGAAAGCAATCAGGAAATCGCAGCTACACAACGGGAGCTTATCGACAGCGCCTTTCATGCATTACGTCCTGGTGGTACGCTGGTTTACTCGACCTGTACCTTAAACCAGGAAGAAAACGAAGCCGTTTGCCTGTGGCTGAAAGAGACTTACCCCGACGCAGTAGAGTTTTTACCACTTGGCGATCTCTTCCCTGGTGCAAACAAAGCGCTGACCGAAGAAGGCTTTTTGCATGTTTTCCCACAAATTTACGACTGCGAAGGCTTCTTCGTTGCTCGTCTGCGTAAAACTCAGGCGATCCCCGCCTTACCCGCCCCCAAATACAAAGTCGGTAATTTCCCGTTCAGCCCGGTGAAAGATCGCGAAGCCGGACAAATTCGTCAGGCGGCTGCAAGTGTTGGCTTAAACTGGGATGGAAACCTGCGACTCTGGCAACGCGACAAAGAACTGTGGTTGTTCCCGGTGGGCATTGAAGCCCTGATCGGTAAAGTCCGATTTTCTCGCTTGGGGATTAAACTTGCCGAAACGCACAACAAAGGTTATCGCTGGCAGCATGAAGCAGTTATTGCCCTTGCCACCCCCGACAATGTGAACGCTTTTGAACTGACACCGCAGGAAGCGGAGGAGTGGTATCGCGGGCGCGATGTTTACCCGCAAGCCGCGCCAGTGGCGGATGACGTGTTGGTTACTTTCCAGCATCAACCGATTGGTTTAGCCAAACGGATTGGTTCGCGATTGAAAAACAGCTATCCGCGTGAACTGGTGCGCGATGGGAAACTTTTTACCGGTAACGCCTGACAGCGCACAAAAAAAGCGCACTTTTTGACTGGCACATTCGGCTGCCTCAACTAGGCTGAAAAATGGTGCGATCGGACTGGTCGTACCACAACCGGCAGCTAAATGGAGAGCACGAAGATGAAAACCAGTGTGCGCATAGGCGCTTTTGAAATCGACGACGGCGAATTACACGGTGAATCGCCGGGTGATCGAACGTTAACCATTCCTTGTAAATCTGACCCCGATTTATGTATGCAACTCGATGCCTGGGATGCTGAAACCAGTATCCCTGCCCTGCTAAATGGCGAACACTCTGTCCTTTACCGTACCCGTTACGATCAACAATCTGATGCCTGGATTATGCGTCTTGCCTGATCCAAAAAGAACCCGTCGGCATGGCGGGTTATTTGTCCTGGTTATTCCCCCGTTGTAAAATCTCTCCTAAACTTAACGGTACGGCACCACACTTCGGGGATGAAATGTTCGCGCTGGTACTTTTTGTTTGCTACCTGGATGGCGGTTGTGAAGATATTGTTGTGGATGTCTACAACACGGAACAGCAGTGTCTTTATTCTATGAGCGATCAACGGATCCGCCATGGCGGTTGTTTTCCGATTGAGGATTTTATAGATGGTTTCTGGCGACCAGCACAGGAGTATGGTGATTTTTAATTATTGCAATTGCACAAGAGTCAGTTCGCCCCCAAAGACAGCACCGGTATCAATATAATGCAGGTTGCCAATATCCACGCGATGTCGCAACGGTGTATGACCAAACCAGAAATGATCAGCACCTGTAATTCCCTGCCCTTTTTGGCGTTCACCTAATCGCGAGCGGCTCCACAAGACCTGATGCAAATCAACGTCCTTTTGCCATTCATAAACATCATCTGGATAATCGGCATGAGCAATAACATGTTTGCCGGTACGACTGTGTACTTCAAGAATAAAGGGCAAATGCTGACATTTTTCCAGCGCCGTTTTCGCTTGTTTCTGTTGATTATCTGCCAGCGCAATAAACCAGTCGCCGCCATTCATCAACCACAAAGACATCTGCTGGGATGCCAGCGCATCCATCGCCATCTGTTCATGATTGCCTCTTACCGCACGAACCCAATGTTGTTCCAGTAACTGCAGGCAACGTAAACTTTGCGGCCCACGATCGATAACGTCTCCCACTGAGATAAGTAAATCTCGCCACGGATCAAAACCACAATGCCATAATTTGCGGCGCAACTGCTCAAGACAACCGTGTATATCGCCAGAAAGCCAGATATGTCGCCATTGATGACCCGCAATTCTCTGATAAACGGGCGCAGGCTGTTTCATCAATATTTTCCTCCCGCGCTAAAGATCACATAATCTTAACAAGAATGTTAAAAAACGCTGGACTCAGACAGTAGAGTGTGTGTTATGGTTGACTATAAAGTCAGCGAAGGAAATGCTTCTGGCTTTTAACAGATAAAAAGAGACCGAACACGATTCCTGTTTTCGTCAACAAACTACAAAATCTTTTAGAATTAATGTGTTAAATAAATTTCTGCTCATCTTTTAATCCCTAACACGTACCATTACATATTAATACATTCAATTAGTTACCATTTTTTTCGAGTTTTTTAGAGAAATTTTCGGGAATATTTCGGGTCAATCCATGCATACACAAGCAATTCCTGTATTGAATAATTCCGTAGCAATTATGTAAAATCATCTCCGGCTGATTTTCATTCAAACTCGCGCTATCGAACGTCCATCAGCCAGCCGTGGCACGTTCTTGCATACGACGTGGCTGCGGCTTTAACTCCCGCCAGCTCCACCACTTTTGATAGGACTGCAACCGGACAGCGGCAATAAAATCAGCCAATTACGGACACTGACCAGACAGTGCGCAGACCGAGAAAAGACAAAAATATGCACGTGAAATGCACGTGCACTTTAAAAGAACCCCAGATCTCACGGTCTGAGGTTTTTCTATTTGTAATTAAGGGTAACAAAAACATGTCCCTTTCTCGCGCTGCGCTCGCCTTGACACTGTTTATTTTTACAGTAAAAATACTGTATACAACCACAGTGGTTTTCCGGAGGCTTTTATGTTCGTTGAACTGGTTTATGACAAGCGAAATGTAGAGGGGCTCGAAGGGGCCAGAGAAATTATTCTGGCAGAGCTGACGAAACGAGTGCACCAGATCTTCCCTGATGCCGAAGTAAGGGTGAAGCCGATGCAGGCGAACGGCTTGAATAGCGATGCCAGTAAAAGCGATCGGGAAAAGCTGAACCGCATGCTGGAGGATATGTTTGAAGAGGCCGATATGTGGCTGGTATCTGAGTTCCCGACAGTTCGCCAAGTTGGGCTGTAAAATTGTGCAGGCTGCCAGCCTAAACATTTACCGGCAGCCTGCATCATGTCTATCCACTACCTACCGGGAATTTTCGGTAGAGTGTCGAAACGCCGACGTCGTAAATGATTGCCACACGCTGGCACGTTTCCCCCGCCTTCCTCACAACCTTTCGATTCTGAAACTCTATACCTAAAATACAATTAAAGTTAAAATGCTTTCTAACATCGTTAAGTGAGATTATCAGATGAATTCATCAAAAAACAAAATGGATGGCATCACCATATTGCGGTTCTTTGCTGCATTTTATGTATTTATTTTTCATATCAATATGCGAGCCCCAGTTGACTTTGGTTCTCATTTAAATAAAACCATTTCAAACGGGGCAATAGGAATGAGCATATTCTTTATGCTTTCTGGATTTGTCCTTACATACAATTATTATGATTCTCAGTTGCTTGATTACTTTAAAAAAAGAATAGCAAGAATTTACCCAGCTTATTTATGCTGCGGAATTATATCATTCCCATTTCTTTTTACTGACAATTTAACCTCAGGGCAAATTATATCATGCTTAGTCCTATATTTAGTATGTATGCAGGCATGGATATACCAATCATTCAGCCTGTGGAATTTTGGTGGAACCTGGTCAGTATCAGTTGAGATGTTTTTTTATTCTTTATTCCCTTATATACTAAAGATAATAAATAAAGACAACTTGATTTTCATAACACTTTTTGCATACGGTTTTTCTGCTGTGCTTGTTCCAATTTCTCTGATTATTGGTGGGCCAACCGTGGGTTCCGTTTACTACGCCACTCCGATTTTTAGGCTTCCTGAATTTATTGTCGGAATATGTGCAGCCATGTATTTCATAAATGGGAAAAGAATAAATAATATTACTTTTTATATTTCTGTGGCTATGTTTTTTTATGCTACCACACTATCCGATGTTAACATGGATACAAACTACTTAATAATACCAACACTTGCATTAATTATATGTTATTTGGGAAACCTAGAAATAACCAAAAACATATTAACATCTTGCCTTATTTATTTGGGTGACATCAGCTATTCATTTTATTTGATGCAGCTGCCATTGCTAATGTATCTGGACAGAAATCCAGATACATTCTTAAGAACTCACGGTATTGCTAGTTGGATACTTGTCTTTTTGTTAAATCTTGCAATGGCTATGTTGTGTTGGCATTTCATAGAGAAAAATTCGATATTGAGGTCCTTATTTTTAAGAAAGGAAGCACGAGCCTAAATTAGGCTCTGTCACAATTTTTCTGGCGAAGTGGGCCAAATAATTTCTGGTGCTGTAGAAATATCTACAGCATACAATGTATCAAGATAATCTAGCCAAATACTATATCTTTCCAATTCTTCATCTTTTAGACGCCCAAGCGCCGCTTTACCCGGCCATTGTTTACCATTTATGTATTCATTAGCTTGATCAATCAGTGATTGTTTTTTTGAAACCGCCATAGCTTTTTGCTCTTCATGAGTGGGCGGAGGGATTTCTCCCCATGATGGCAATCCATCACCGCTCGATACTCTTATTTTTCCTGCTGGCGGGGAAACTGAATACTGGTTGAATATCTCATCGCTAATCCCAAGCGCATCGGAGGGCCATGAACCAGCCTGTTCATATCGCTTGCGAAGGTCTGCTGGGTAAAAACTATTCATTTTTGGACTGTAATAATAGTTGTAATTCATCATATCAAAACCCCTCAGCCATCCAACGTAATGATCTGTTATTGAAGAAAACTGAACCACCTGTGCTCAAAATAAAGACTGTCATTCTATTATTTTCAGGAACGATGGATATCTCAAATGGTGTTTGGTTCGGGACACCATCCTCAAATATAGCAAAACCATCAACACAACCATTCGGAAATGCAATTGGGAAATTGATTACAAGGGAGTTTCCCGTACCATCAGGTGCCGTGACTTTCCCACCCTGTTTAATCAGCAATCCCGGCCCTTTTGAAACAAATGAATTTATTGTTCCATTAAATGAAAACCCTAGATTGTTCTGCACTGCACCTGCATCCGGGCTACCAATAACAGTGCGGCCAATATCCGTTAGACCAGTCAGGGCCATGGTGTCATTGCCATTGAAATATGGCAATTTATTAGCTGCACCCGTTAGTGATGCCAGTGCCGTCAGCGTGGCATCAAGCGCCTGGAAATCCTTACCGAACGCGGTGGTCATTTTGATAATGAACCCGTTCAGATCACCATCATCAAGCACATCCAGCCCGCTTTTGTTGGCGGTGTACTGCGCCAGCGCTGCCGCGATAAAGCTGGCCTGCCGAATAGCCTTGTTGACTTGCGCACTGGATGCTTTCCCTGCTGTAAATCCGGATAAAAGCGCAGGCAACGCTTCCCATTCCTCCTGCGACATAACATTGGCATTTTTACCCGTTGCAAACGCTTTAAAGTCATTTTTCGCCATCAGAGTAATACTCCCCATGCTCCTACATCAAAACCACTGATGAATTCGTTATCCATATCAAAACCAAAAAATTTTGAGCCTTCCGATGGGGTTTCCACCGAAGGTGTTTCAATGCCACCCGCCCATACCCCGGCGGCTTTTACTGTGAGATACCCCTGTTTAATTGCCGCAATTAACTCACGCGATACATCTGAAATATCAGTATCAGGAAAGACCCAGACCGATATCGTCATGTCCTGGTTATCGACAATCTGCATTCGCAGCCCGGAGCCTGCTGTCGCCGTGTCAAGAATTGCCGGAAGCGAATCATTCCGTCCGTCCCAGTTATTAATCGCAATCTTCGCTTTAAGAATGACACGATAAGTTTCATCGCTGAGATACATGTATCCTGAATCAGGATCGTATGGTCCCTGCCATACCCCCTGATCATATCCAAGCCCGTCGGTATCCCAGCTGAAATAGACACCTGAGATAGGCTGGCTGACAACACGGCTACGTCCGATCCACAATCCAAGAATGTCAAGTTGCACACCAACCGCAGAGTCAATATCAAATGCAGTAATCAGCCCTCTGGTGGCAGCCGCAACATCAATAAGTGGCCGGGTCATCAGATCAACATGCGCAAGAAATTTAGGTTTGGTGGCGTGGTAGTTCGTGATTAGTTCGGTGTATTTGCTCATGACTCCACCGTTATAACGATATTTTCCGGGGTACAGGACGTAGATTCGTTGTATCTGATATCAATGTTTGATGACGACAAAGCCCCCGGGGATTTCCCAATCGTCAGTTCCTGAATATCGTAATAGCGTGCATTCCCGCCACTCACCACGCCAAGATTCGCCGGTGAGTAAATGCGACTTAAAAGGACCGAATCACCAATCATCAGACTATTGATATAGTCGGAAATAGCCTGCTGGATCTGCTGCCCTATCTGTGAGGTATAACCCGTAAAAACTTTTAATTTAATCCGGGCGTAAACAGGCACATCACTGGAACGCGAGAATTTGATTACATGGGGATTGCCGTATTTATCCGGAACCGTAACGGATGTTGTACCGTGAGTGGCTGTCCCCTGGCCTTTATTTCCTCTGATAGCCTGAGCAATATCCGTCACATCACCGCCATCCACAATTACAGCAACAGAGTGTGGCGGTAACCCGTTACCGTCCTCCGAACCAGTATCGTTTTCATAGAGTTTGTGGCGGGTTACACCGGTAACATTAGAAACAGCACCATCCAGTGCTTCAAATGGGGTTATTGATGGCAACGCAACACTTTGCGACTGGCGGATACGTAACTCCGCATCAGTTTCTGCTGGAGTGCCTACAGTAGCTGCAGCAGGATTGGTTACCGAAACCCAGCCACGGGTTGGCGTATTAATTTCAGTGATAGTTCCAGCCAGCGCCGCCACTGCACCACTGACAGAACATTTTGCGGTCACCATCACTGTACCATCCACGCCGACCACCACTGAAGCAGGCAAACGCCATATCACATTATTACTGTCTTTCACGCTGCCATTAATGATGGTTGTTCCGGCAGTTCCTGTAAGAAGCAAATCAACCGTAGAATTCGTCGCGCCTTTACGTGAAATACCATTTATTTTCACGTTACTGGTCAGTGCAGCCCCATAGCCGGTTGCCGGTGAAAAACAGTTGTAGACAGTTATCGCCATATTATTGGCATCATGAATCGCCAGCGCCATCAGAGCCACCATCTGGCCGTCTTTGCTGTCCGGTTCGAGGTAGGCATCACTGCCATAAATCTGCTGAAAATAGCTAATCAGGGTGCTGAGTATCGTCTGATAATCAGGCGCACTGATCCCCTCCGCGGTTACCTTTGCAGATAAACCGAGAGAATCAAGGTTCAGAGCCATTACGCCTCCGATGTAACAGTCGTTATTCCATAGAGAGTGTCGATTTCAGCGGAAAACATGACACGTCGGGTCGTGGTATCCACCGTCGTATTGAAAGAGAGGATTGATTTAACGCCCTGCGTTTCCAGAATGCGTTTTCTGATCGCTAGGTTGTAAGTTTCCGGTTTTTGCCTGCCCAGCACAGACTGGATCCACGGAGTCCCTTCGGTAGTGTCGAGAAACCATTGCCCATACCACAATTCGAATCGCGTTTTTACCGCCTGCGCCACGGCCTCCGGTGAGTTAATCAGCCAGGTGTCATCACCGCTGCCAAAGGTGTAATCACCATCGGCGTCTTCACGTCTGTATCGCATCAGTTTACCCCATCGGTATTGCTTCCACCGCGCTGAACACCGCCATGAGTGTGCGTATCATCGATTGGCTTGCCGTTAGCCTTAACGCTCCCCAAGAACTCAACAGCACCAGTGATTTTTGAAGCCACACCAGAAACAACAGATCCCACCATGCCCCCCATCCAGGTTAACAGGCCATGAATGGTTACTTTCTCAGAAAAATCAGCCAGAGGGGCAACCACATCAAGGCCCCCCGGAGCGACAATTTTAATTTTCCTGGTATCAGGATTAAGCTCAAAATAGGTGCTGCCGTCATCACTACGCAACTGTGTGGCACTGGTATTAATACCGCTAATCTTCCTTGCCTGCGACTGGGGACCGACAATACAAAACGCATCCGATAAATCATGCATTCTGTCATCGACCGGCTCCTGTATCCCGCCACTCTGCCACCAGAAATCAATACAACGATCGGCAAAAATCACCAAACATTCATCACCGGCTTTTACCGGAAAAGTCAACGTGCAGCCTCCGCCGCGCGGGAATACCACTGGCACATCCACCAGCAATGGGTAATTTTTGGTAATGCGGTTGCCGTCGTTATCAATTTCAACGTAACGGATAGCAGGCTGTACAACCGCCGTCACCGCATCAGGAGCGAATGACTGAACAATGCCAGGCAAGGCGACACGGATCTGGTTCTTTGTTGTTTCCCGTTCAGATTTAAATGTTTCGGCAAGGTCGCCGCTGCGGGTCTGGTCAGATACTGCCATTTAGTAGGCTCCAGAAAGCAAAAAACCCGCCAAGTGGCGGGTTTGAATTTTGAGAAATTTCAGCTTATGCAGTTAACGAGTCATCACCAATCTTCAGTAATTGATTAACGATTGCATCGACCTCTTCCGCATCCAGAATTACACTTCTCGCGGTAATCCGGTTGATTTTCCGCTCAAGCTTGTAATCAGAATTAACACGTTGGGCATGCGTCATTTTCAGTTTAACGCCGATTTTCTTTACTGCGTTAACATCAACATCGTTAAGTGCAGCTGCCTCACCACTACAAAAGGCCGTATAGACTCGCATGTGAACTCCACCTTTTAGTTTTTCACCATCTTGTGTAGCGGTCGGTACCAGATTGTTGGTGATCCGTAAGGCGGAATGGTACATACCATAGTATGCTCGGCTAATAGCATTTCTCGTCCACATCTCACCGTTTAGAGCCAGGGAATGCTTAGCCAATTCAAGAAAACAGGTATGCTCAACCGACATTAGAGTTCCCCGGCTTCAAAGCATCCGACGCATTCTGAATCCGCAAGCCCCGCAATAATAATCTCATCAGCCAAGGCATTATTCATCTGCGAAAGAAGCACTGGATCGTCTGTTTTGACTTCAACGAACAGCGTATCAAGTTCTGACATTACATAAAAAGCATGAGCGCCAGCAAGACGAGCGCGGTACTTTTCTGCAACGTTCATCATGAGCCGCCCAATAGTTTTTAGCTCCTGAGCATGATCTTTTTGGGTATGCAGATAATTGAGCGTGTCATACCATTTGCCCATATCTTCAGGGCGCGGTACTTCCATTGCAGTTAGCATCGGCATCACCTTTTCAAGCAAATCGATATCAACCCAGTATGCAGAAATTGTAGCAACCTCAGCCAATATCGTTGGATTAAGTGAATCAGATGCTTTCTGAATCATCACATACTGGCGAGCGTGCAAACCTAAGTTACGCAGCGCAATCGTATAGTTACAAAAAGAAACTGGATCGTTAGGCGCTATTCTCAACCCCCGCTCACAGAGTGAACATCCTTCATCTATTTCACCAAGAACAAGCTTAGCTAAGCCTTCAATTGATAGCCCCTGATAACGTTCAGGTAGTTTCTTCGCTTCACGAATGATTCGATGGATTTCAAACTCACTCAGAAGGTTTTCACCCTTAGTTAATGAAGGAGTCAGAAGACCTAACAGTTCTCCTGATTTTGGCTGCGCTAAACTCATGTTTTAGTTATTCCTGGCTTTAATGAAGTAGCATATCGATGGCAATCCACCATCAAAAAGTCAGTGCAGTGTAATCGCTCGTCTCAAAAAACAACAGTTTTTAGAGCACATTTTGTTGTTTTTCAGGCGTTACGAATTTCAGGTTACCTTCACCCAGCCACTTTTTTACAAGGGAAAGATCCGATGATTTTCGGCGCATCCATGCTGTTCTGCAGAAGCTGGACATTCAGGAATCGCGTTTCGGTACCAGGGCGACGAATGTATTCAAAGCCGTAGTTGTTACCGTCTTTGGCAGGCATAAGCCCCATATCAATCTTAATGCCATCAGCACCAAGATTTGTAATTTTCTGCGATGTGACGCGTTCACCGTTAATCATGTCCATTTCACCCAACCTTGCAGTGATGGTGTAAGGCCCACAATAAGCAGTGTACCCGCTTGCTGATGCCCCAAATGACATAAAGGCAACAATTAAAATGGCTAAGGCTTTCAAATTTACCCCCGATTAAGCGAGTCCTGAGTGCGGAGATCCGCCGCGCCACGCGCTTCGCACATCATATCCATGTACCACGCCTGGCCCCTTGTGTCGCCAGTGTACATAATCCCGCGCACAATATAAACGCCATCCGTTGCGATGCTGGCAGGCTGCGCCGTGGTGCCGCTGAGCGTGATATTTCCGTCCGTGTTCTGGTCGGTGATCTGACCACCAGCCATCGCAATATCGTTGTTCGACAACGCGGTACGATAGACGGAAGCCTGATCCAGCTGAATGAGCCCGTTAACCCGGATGTTCGGATTAATAAGCGCGCGGACGTTTACGCCGTTACCGATAGTCTGCTGCGGCATTCCAATAAGCCCGGTAGCGCTGTTGAGCACAATCGCTTCGTGAACATATTCGTTATTCGCCACCATCTGGCGCTGACCGTCCACGAATTGCCATGTTGCGCCACATTGTCCGGCTACGTTATCCATTAGATGCCGCGTCATGCCAAAGAGTATCCGCCCCCGGGGGAATACAGTAGCAGGCATTTCAGGCGTCAGGCCTTCGGTCGCGCCTTTGGCTTCGAAGTCTTTCATCAGCGCACGGTTCATATCAGCGACCGTATAACCGGCAGCCAGCGTCTGTGAGGTTATACTGGTAGCAAAAGCCAGATCAGTATCTGCTGCCTGAATCAGGACGTAGGTATCAACCGGACTGTCTTTTCCTGTGACCGAGTAGCGAATTTCACCGCTGAAAATCAGTCCGTAGTTGCGGCCATCTCTCTGGCCCACGTCCGCCGCGTCAACTTCCCGCACCGTCCCTACGTCGCTTGCTGACACCTCCGGCGCGATACCGTCGTAACCGGCAATCAGACGCACTTTCGAAAACTCCTGCCCGGTAATTCGGTTCACAGTATCTGCCGAGAGGTTATAAATTTTGATAGTCCCTACCCGGGACGCGCTGCTGATGTTGAACCAGTCGATCGTAAAGGTGACTTTGAAATCACTTAGCTCAATTCCCTGACCGTTCCCGTCCACAAGCTGCAGCTCGAAATGTCTCATCCAGTTCTGTGACATGCTTACTCCGTTGATACCAGTAAATGGCTGCGACCGCCCAGGTCAGTTTTTGTGGGGTAATCCTGTGTGTTGTCATCACAGACCACCACCAGCTTAAAACCAAGCCCCATACAGGCGTACTGCGCCAGCAGGTCAGCACCAGTGACGAGAGGAATACCGGAGATTACCGGCTCCCCTCTGTCGTTCTGCAGGTCCATAATCCAGTACAGATCGCGCCATATGATGCTAATCCGCCAGGTGACACCACCCAGGACGATGCAGAACTGCTGGTTGTCCGCTGTCAGCGGAATTTCCTGAATTGTCATTAGCCGCCCCCCAGTAATGACGCCACGTTACCCGTGATGCTTTTCAGCAGTGAAGTATCTGGAGGCTTTGTGGTTTTGTTGCCGCTGTTCTGTACCGTCGACGTGCTGGCCCCTTCCTTCATGTTGGTTTTATCCGCGACGGTAATCTGCTGTGTCCGGGAGATAATGACCTCCCTCAGGGTGAGGACGGCGGACAGGACGTTTTCGGTTGTCTTGTCCGTCGTCACTTCCAGCGCCCGGATCAACATGTTGCTGTACAGCCGTTTACCGGTTACCACATCGAAGGGGATACGGCTTTCCTGCAGACCCAGTAGCTCCTGATACGTCTGCTGAGGACTCAGGCCGAGCAGGCTGGTAGCCGTCAGGTTACTGGCAAAATCCAGCAATGCGCCGCCACCGGCGAAACCAACCTCCATCACCACTTCTGACGGTTTTTTATAGGCATGATCAGCGACAGCGGCCCCGACCTCTACCGGATGCTCTGTTATTTCAAGCATATCTGTATGCTTCTCTGAAATAACAACACTGGGAACAATCATTCCTATTTTTCTGCTCTGCTGATGAAAAAGTGTAGAGAGAATATCCACTAACCCACCCTCACCTGATTACTTCGCATGACCTGAGCATTTGCAGACTGTTGCCGACGTGCAACCTCATTACCGACAGCGTGCGGATCTCCGCCACCGTAAATGTGGTAGGTATTTTGCTGGTTAACCTCTGTCACTTTGCCACTAATTCCCGCCACGGCAGCCTTATTAATCAGCTCTCGAGAATAGATATTTCTTCCATTCTCATGCTGGATAATGCTGCTCATCAATGCTGACATGGTTTGCGGATCGCTCATATTCAGGGCAGCCCGGGGATCCACTCCCAGTCGTTGCGATACAGCCCTGATATACGCTGTTGTGTTGTTATTATCAGACGCAGGTGCCCAGGTAGAGATAATTTTCTCCACACTGTTTATTCCCCGTCCGGCGTACAGCATTAACTGACGAGCAAGAGCCCGTAATCCATCAAAGGCAGTTTCAAATCTGGCAAATCGCCCGCCCGGGCGTTCAAGAGAAGCCCCTGCCTGACCAGCAAAATTAAGGTTTCCCGGATTGTTATTCCGTTCTCCTCGTTTCGTAGCCTGTGCATATTGTTCCGGCTCAGCACCTGGAATATCTGACTGAATATTTGCGCCTTTTACGGTATGAGGATTACGACCAAAATCGGTATCAATGCCAAGCCAGCGCAATGAATCTCCAATATTTTGTTTCGTGTAATCCCAGGATGACTTCGCACTGGCACCAATATTTTCGCGATCAGAGTACAAATACGCAGCATAAGCCATCCAGCCTTTTAACCACGGCGGGACCGGCAAACCTGATATTTTCCCGAAAGCCCCCAGAACCCTGGATACCCAGACACCCGCGATGAATGTACCAAGGATTTCCAGTGCATTTTGCCAGCCGCCAACACCATCTTTTAGTTCCAGAAGGTGGTCACGAAGCCAGGTGATCGCATCCTTCGCTTTATCTATTGCCGGTTGCCATTTTTCCCAGTCGATAAGACTGTTACCGCCTTCTTTCCATGTTTTGTAGTCTTCCCACAAGAGACCGAGAGCCACGATCAGACCGGTAATCAGCCCTATAGGTGACATCCAGAAAGTAGAGTTAAGTATCCGCATGGCGACAACCAGACCGCCGATAACCTCTATCAGGGTTTTCGTTTCGGCATCCAGTTTCTCCCACCACTCGATGATATCTCCGACACCATCGACTATCCGAAATGCTACCCGCCCGACTATCTCACCCAGCCAGAGGATCCCCTTTATGACCTTTGTGATGGTGACTTCAATTTTGGGAAAATTTTCAATTATCTTTTTGCGCAGGTTATCAATCTGCCCCGCCAGTCCGTCCGCAAGATTCGATCCGATTTTGTCCCGCGCCATCCCGGCCATTTCACCGAGCGATTTCAGCGAGGTCATAAACCGGTTTGACGATAAGGCAGCCTGATCGGCATTAAATCCGATCGCTTTCACCATTTCTGAATACTGAGCGCTGAACTGCCCCACACCACGACGCATGGCCATCAGGGTATTTTCGTCAATGCCCAGCATCTGCGCATACTGGTTAGCCCGGTAATACGGCATACCGCTGAGCTTCTGGCCTACACCTGTAAAAATAGCGGCCATGTCACGCATGTTGCCGCTGGCATCACGGGTCTGTACGCCCAGGCGATTCAGAAAGCCTTCTGCTCCGGGATTGTTACGAATAAACCGGGAGAGGCTTTCCAGAGAAGATCGCGCAGCGTCCACACTGCCGCCAACCTGCGAAACCGCATAGCCAATAGACTGAATTCCCTGGACTGTCGCGCCAGTGCGCTGTGACGCCCAGTAAAGATTATCCAGACCGGAGGCGATCTTAGCCGTGAAGGCCACCACGGACAGTGCAGCTCCTTCGACGGCCAGCCCCATTTTGATGACATTTGCAGTTGTACCGGCGAGGACAGAACCGAATTTTTTCGCTCCTGCATCATCCACACTGAAGCCAAGCGAGACAAGGAAATCTTTAATAGTCTCGGCGTTCATTATCCTCTCTCCATTTCTCAATGCGCCGCTGGTTATCCGCTTTTACCGCCAGATGGTCATTCAAGAGAGCAATGTCGTACAAATCGACAGAGCCATCTTTAAGTGCTGTATAAGGAATTAACCCGGCGTCAACCGGATTGAGAAGGTAGGACAGCCCGTCCGGCAGGCTGTTAAACGTCAGCCCTGTTGCAGGCTCTGCGTCGTGCTGGTAAGGGGTGTAGGCAAAAAATTTCCCAGCGAATCGGCGACCACCCGCGCCACCAGCTGCAGCATGACCAGCAGGTCAATATCATCAAACATCAGTTCGCCCTGGGTAAATACCGGCACCCATCCGTCCATATGACGCCGCGATACCACCGCAAGACAGGGATGAATAATCGCATCGGTGTCATCTTCGGTCAGGGAAGACAGTTCCTCAGCGATACGCGGGAGCATGGTTTCAAACACCGGTTTTAACTGCTCGAATTTCACGGTGTCGATTTTGCCGTCAGCAGGCAAACGGGAGCGAATGCTCCCGAAATCTGACATCATTCCCGCCAGTACCGGCAGAAGTTTGCGGGTCACTTTCAGCTGGTCAAAAACGCTGAGTTTTGCCACGCGATATTTCACGCCTTTGATTTCGAATTCCATGTATTAAAACTCCCCGAGAACCTGGTCAATCTTGCCACAGTCAAACACCCACGGCATCGTATTACCGGTTTTAGCGTTGGCATTATCCGGTTGTTTCTGGAACGCAACACTGCGTGCCGTGATGATGTCGCCGCTGACCTTGTTGCGGATCACGATAACGTTATTCCCCCATGTGGCAGAAGACTGGCTCTGTGCGTTATACGCCAGCGACAATTTTTTATTTGTCGGTGATGTCTTCAGAAGGTTAACGGTAATCGTCCCGCTTTTATCTGCATGGAGGCTGTGCATCACTTCACCATCAGCACCGATGGTCATGGTGTTTTTAGGACCGCCCATCGCAACCACAATCCCCTCTTCAGAACTTGCAGAACCGTACCCGAGGTCAATCGAACCGGTCGGGCCGGTCAGCGTCGCAGTGACATCCATAAAAGAATAGGTAGACATTCACTTCCCCTTAGCGAACAACGTTAATCTGTACGTCAGCGTAATGAACCGCGCCTGCAAGTTTTATTGCAGCCTGAATCACCGGAGCCTTACGGGCTTCACGTTCTGATTGTGCCTGTTCATCCAGCGGCTGGGCGTATACGTAATAACCTTTGGGCAGTGTGTCACCTGATGACAACTGACCAAGGTCGCCCCCGTTCCATACGCCCGGAGCAATCAGTCCATTCTGAACGGCCTGATCCAGTGATTTTTCAACATTTGATAACAGTCGGGTAATACCAGCTTCAGTCTGGGGAACTTTCGTGGTGCTGGTATAAAGCAGGTTATAGAGGTTGGTCTGCACATAATTCTGTAACCAGTCCAGGCCGTGGCGTTCATCAAAGAAATCGCCGTTAGCCATCACTCCCTGCTGGAGGATAGCCGTATCATTCTGGTAGTACACGAATACATTGCAGTTTTTTGCATCAAGTGCCGATGCCTGGCTGACTGTCAGTGTTTCATACCCGACACCCGGCTCCTGCTTAAACTTGAGCGTAATCGCGGTATTACTGCCATTGAAATTAACCGTGAATACCCGGCCAAATGCAGATAACGCAGCGTATTTATTACCCGATGAATACTGAATAAAACTGCGTGAATATCCGGCGGTTTTCAGTTTTGATGCCAAATCATCGCTGGATGCAGTCTGCAGGCATTTATCATCGCTTGTCGTAATCGCCAGAATACGGCTTACAGAAGAGGATTCGATCGCCGCAGCCACTTTCAGCCAGTCTGCATCCGGAATATCTTCATCGTCTGCAATCCCCAGCCCATACCATGAAGTATAATCGAGCATGGCATTCACAGCCTGCTCCAGCGTCTCAGGCGTGGCCTGTTCGCTGTCACCCTTCGTTTTCACCCAACGACCAACAAAAACCTCCTGAGGTTTCGGTGATTGTGAGAAAAACACCTGCGCAGCCTTATATTCTGGTGATTCCACGCTAAAATCTTTTCCAATATCTTCCGCGGCAGAATAACGGCGAATGCGCTCACTTACCGGAATGATTGTGGACGGGCCGAGAATGAGTAATGCACCAAAATTTCGCCCTGATGCTGCACGCGGCGACATGATCACATCAACATTAACAACGTTTGATACAGGCAAGCCCTGTGCCATAGCTTAATCTCCGAAAAAGATGACTGGTGCTTCCACCAGCGATTTAATACCGTACTCGCGCACAACCTTCCGGCGCAGGCGCACCGTCATATCGTAGCGGCGGACCCATTGCTGATTAATAAGTTCAGGGAAGGGGGTCAGACCTGTGTAATCGCCAAGAGACAGCCCCAGCGCATTCAGTGCTGCATTGTTCTGCGGTACAGATATACCGTCACGAAACCGGGACGCATACACCATCCCCGCCGGACCATAAAACGAAGCCATACACTCAATCGTTTCATGCCGCCAGAGCTTAGAGCCATCATCGGTCTGTCTGGTGAATGCCGGACTGTCATCACCTGACCATCCGATAACCCCAAACGCACACCAGTTCGTTTCAGCCGGTAGCAGTGGCGGCTGCTCTTTCTGCCAGCGCGGGCGAACCATCCCGGCAGACAGACCGGAAACGTTACGCATCCACTGGCTTAACAGCCTGTCGAGCGCTTCGTCATAATCCGGATCGCCACTGGTTGGTATCAGCCATCCGCGCTCTGTACTGGTGTTATTGCTCAACCGGAATTCCCCCATCAAACGGCAGCAACTCACAATGCGCCTGAACGAATCCGGCACCATAAGCTGTATACGGGTCGACGAAGGTCACACGATAATCACGGCCCTGATACGTCACGATATCGGCATCACGGCCAGTCTGTCCCTGCGTCAGTCGCTCAGTCGTCACAATCAGAATTGCACCGCTGATTACCTGCCCTGCCTGCATACGGCGGTTTTCCAGAGAGCGATCAACAGTTACGACTCCGGCAAACTGCTTTTTAACTTCGCTGTCGCTGCCGATCCCGTCCTCATCCACCGTTTGCACTCGGCGTGTTACCCACAAATTGAAGTCGCAAAAATCGGGGTCAAAAAGCACATCTGTTACATCAAGAGTCGGCATCTTTATCCCTCACTACATGGGTAATAGCTCTGCGATATTGCCCGGTGTCAATTAATGGTTTCGCCAGATCGGTTCCGGGAGATTCGCCAGCAGCACGCCGGGCAAGTTCCAGTGTTGCCCCCTTGCGCCCCCGACGAGCCCGGGCTTCAACAGTACTGTCAGCAAGCGGCGTAAAGCCGGTAATGGTCATGTAACGCCTGACACCATTAACGGCCAACGTTCCGGCACGGTTGAGTGCGCCTTCTGCTCCCGCAGCATTACCATCCAGTGCAGCCTGCGCCGCGGCTTTGAGCTGCGGCACCGTCTGCTCTTCTGCCGATTTAACGCCGGGGGCCAGGTGAGGTCGTGGCGGGATGTTCTGCTCTGGTGAGCCGTATTCGTTGAGGTAACCGATGCCCGCATTACCAAACGGAACATCATCCCGCTCGCTGTCTTCCGAAGGGATGCCGACCAGCACATCTTTTTTGGTTAACGACCTGAGCGCATCCAGAATGGCCTTAGCGTTATCCACCCTCGTTGTTACACCGCTTTTGAAACTCATAGCTGGCGACCGCCTGCACCGAACATCGTGATCAACTGATAAAATTCAGCGCCATATCGGGTGTTATTCCAGAAACCTGCATCAGGATTCAGCGTCGCGCTGGTGTCATAACTGACGCTTACCTTATCCACGGACTTTGAGGACTGAACACCATTGGTTGAACCGCCCGGACCACCAGCCAGCATCGCTCTGCTGTCTGCCGCCCAGAGCGTCATGTAGTGCGCAACGAACAACCCGGCAAAGTACGGAAACAACTTTTTGCCGGTGACGTTTTCGCTCAGCAGTTCATCGGCCAGATTCAGACGAAACTGGATTTGCGCTTCGGGATATTTGGCAGGGTCAGCAAACTGCGGGAAGTCGCGGCGAAAATCACTTACCGCTGGCAGACTTTGATTCTTTGGCATTTTTTACCTCGTTACGCGCGTCTGTGGCTTTGCCAACGGATACTTCCGCGTGCGCACGAGTGAACCAGTGCGTGGCAACGTCTTCCTCCACAGCATGACGGCCTTTAACAAACTCGCGCCGAGAACCGTCGGGAAGCGTGAGCACAAACGGGGTATGTACGTGTATTACTGCATTATTTTTTGCCATCGGGTCATCCTTAATGGCCCCGCCAGGAGGCCATGTGGCTGTTAAATGCCATCAACGTACGAAATGGTTTCTTTGTACACTGGCTCGACTGCACCCAGCTTGCCGTAGTAAGTGACGATCTGATACAGACCGCGATACTGCACCGGCACGCTCTGAAGCGGAACCAGCGGGTAGCGGACGTATTTTTTATCGTTGGTGTACGCAACCATGCGATCCTTTTTCCCCACACCACGGCCTTTCAGCCATTTAACCGCGCGGATATTCAGCGGAACACCGTTCTGGTGATAGCTGATGGTGTTGGTCTGAAGGTACGTCAACAGGGACTGGTTACCCGCAGATGAAACGATGATGCTGGACAACAGAGCAAACTGCTCAGGCGGGATCAGCAAATCACGCGGAACCACAGAGTAACCGGAAGCGGCCCACGCATCAGACAGCACCTGGTTAATGCTTGCGCGGATTTCGTCCGGTGTTGAGGTTGCCCACGTTTTGGCAGCGTTGTTGACAGGCACGCCGTCCAGGGTAACAAGGCCTTTCAGGTTTAATGCGGAATCGCCAACATATACCTGTTCATCGTTATCCATCTGCCATTTCAGTTGCATACCGTCATACTTCTGCGTATCAATCGGGCGTCCGACCTGCTGAGCAGCCTGCAATTCTATGACCGTCCAGCCAAGTTCCATCCCCCACAGGTTCAGCGGGTTACCGGATTTGCCGATATCCACGTTCACGCCAGCAATAGCGGTTGAGTCTTTGCCTACCCAGTTTTTGCCATTCGGATTTGCACCAGTACCCGCAGCGGCGAAGCTGGTATTCGTCCAGCTGGAAATGTCATCTGCGATAGAGACATCTTCACGCAACTGAATATCGCGGGTCCAGGTGTACCCCACCAGTGGCAGGTTCAGCGTCTGGTCGAGTCGCTCCAGCTCCCCGATGAGAAAGGCACCAGAGCTGTCAACGGTTGCCTGATCAAAAGTAATCATTCGTCTGTTCCTTAAATCTTCCAGGAAATTTCTGCATTGCCGTCAGCATCACCGGCACCTGTGAATTCAGCGTTGGTCAGCACCACGTTTTTGCCACTGACTGACGTGGACATGAATCCACCCAGCGGCACTTTGATGGATTCACCAGTGGAGACGACAACGTATACCGGGTCGCCTTTTTTGATGGTGCTGGCATCAAAATCAGAACCGAGATTAACGGTCACGTAGCCACGCTTCATGGCGTCGCCCGGGAAGTTCTTGCCACTCCCCACCTGGCGAACCATGTCCGGCTGCGAAGTGGTCGGATAAGGGCGCACGTAGATCCCCTTCACCTTGTCTGCGGTATCACCATCTGCCAGCGGCACGAAAAAACCGTCATCATCGTATTTACCAGCCAGCCCATAGGCAGCGAAGGCGTTATCGGATTTAAGGACCACCGGTTCGACGGTTAAGTCCTGCGGGCGAGAGACAGCCCCGGCAATGCCAACAGGCATCCGGTACAGAAATACATTATTCATTTTTTACCCTTTACGGTTTGCCCAGAATTCAGCGTTTTGTTTGTTCAGGGAAGCGATACTGGTCATGCCCATGTTTGGGCGCTGTGCATCGCCGGTGGTGGCGCGGGTGTTTCGCCCTTTGGCAATCTCAGACACGGCATTAAACGCCATGTCGACCGATTGTTTCGGCAATTTGCGGATATCCGCATCACCGACTATCTGGCGAACCAGCGTTTTGTCAGCAGAAGCCAGAACCTCACGTTTGAACGCGGTCGGTTTCATCTTACGGCTCAGATCAATACCCGGAACGATAACTTCGGCACGCCAGGCTGAGTCACCAGTAATCGTGGTTTCCTCTTCATCGTCCTCGCCGTCACCGGTCGGATTATCGTCAGGCTTATTATCGTTATCGCCCGTGGCATTTCCTTCCAGCTTAGCCAGCAGGGCTTTCAGTAATGTTTTGAGGTCATCATCACTGTCGCCGGTTGGGCCTCCCCCCATCTCTGGTGCTTTGTCCGGTAGTGGTTGCTGCGGGGACAGGTTGATATTGAGATTAACGCCCTGCGGCAAATCCCCCTCATCTCCTGTAACCGATGCGGGAGCCGACTCCACCAGTTCGTTCATGGTGTCGGCATCTCCTGTCTTGATGGCCGCACGCATGCGGTTCCACCAGTTTTTCTTTTGATTTGCCATTGTGTCTCTGTCTCCAATTGCACAACGATTTCCGGCTCTGCCTTTAGGGACAAGAGCCACATGGTTTCCGGTAATATCGACCTGCTCAGCTTTACCTGGCTCGGTCTGCTCGTACTCCGCGTCATAGCCGCACGACACTTCGCGCAGGCCATCTTCGATAAGCTGAATGGCGTTTTCGTCTTTGACGATAAGGTCAGCCAGCATCAAATCAGACTGCTCACCCGTCCCGCGCCGGACATTCTGGAGGTGCCCGACAGCAAGCTCTTTCCAGTTCTCGGGATTTACCAGCCGCACATTCCCGTTTTCATCTTCAGGATGCAGAATCGTGATGCTCATCCCTTCGAATGAGGCGAGCGTGGCCGGATGGAATACCTGCTCAGGAGAACGCGTGACGACTATTTCACCGAACTTATCGGGTTTCAGTTTTGGCAGGTCATCAGCACCATAGAGCTGCTTACCTGTTCGTCCTATCGGCACGTCTTTGCACAGCAACGAGCCGTCAGCCAGCTGGTAGCGGGTTTCTCCCAGCCGGGTATTGAAAAAATATTTCATGGTTTACCTGCGATTCAGGCGAGATAAGAATGAGGGTTGGGGAAGACGATTTCTTTGTAACAGCGGCAGTTCGGCAGCTCGCCAGCGTGACCGGTCATGCCGTCAAGCGTTGGAGGTTGTCCCCATTCGACAAACTTCCCTTCCATCTCGCGATGAGAATGCCGGACGTCGCCATCTTCGGCTGTACGCCAGATATAACCATTCGAACCGATTGACAGCGCACGCGCCTGATCGAGCGCGCCGGTTGCACGTCCAAGCTCGGTACGGGCGATAAGGTTCGCTCGTGAGCGTGCCACGTCACCGGATGCTGCTATCTCTTTCGCGAATGGCTCAGCGCGGCCACCAGTCACAACGGCCTCGATGGCCTTGTTCTGAATGTCATACACCCGATCGGCGGCCTCAAGAGGCAGTGACTTGATGTACTTAATTTGCTCGGCGACGATGGATTTCATCACCTGGCCTACCGGGGCTCGGTCGACCATGTTGCGTAGTTCTGCACTGATGTTCCGGCTGTGCTGACGCCACTGCTTTTCATTCTGGCGCACAATGTCGGCGGTAAAGTTTTCCGCGACCTTTGTCGCCCAGGGGGTGATGATTTCACTGTAGCGTTCCAGCGCCTCAATAATTTCCGTGATACTGTCATTTGAACCATCGTAGTGACCATTTACGATGTCCCCGACCGCCCGCGCTATCCTGCGTAGGCTGGTTCGATACCGGATTTCCGCCTGACGGTTCCTGCGGTTCGTCATCAGGTTCGCCGATGCCGGGCGGCGCTTCGTCTTCGGCATTCTCTATGTCCTCATCGGTAATGGATGCCCCGATGCCGGTTACGTCAGAATTTTCGCGCAAATCAGTCATAGCGGCTTTCAGTGTCATCAGACCATCACCCAGCGCTGTACTGATTGCGTTGGTGGTATTTAACGCCACCGTTGAACGATCGACATCAGACATTTGCCAGAGCGGGTTAAACTCAAACGTGAAATCATCCGGGAGCGGCTTGCCAAGTTCCGAACGATGCATGATGTCCAGTATCCGCCGCACCGGAAGACGTAAACGCCTCTCCTGCAACGAACTGATGCGGTCGTAATAGTTGGCAAGATCTGCATCACCGGTAGAAAATCCTTTCGGGGACTGTCCGAACAACCGCACCAGTGGAATACCAACAGCGCCACTAATCTGTTCTGCAAACTGCGATAGGATGTCATCCAGACCACTGAAGCTGTACTGATGCGTTTCAAACTTATCCCGCGAGTCCATGAGAGTCATGCCTTCATTGCTCTGGAACTGTCGAATCAGGTCGATATTCTTCAGCAACGCTTCATACGCAGGACCACCAAGTGCGATAAGCTCGCGTAGCTTCTCCACGCTGTAGGTACGCAAATGCGCTTTGTAGACCAGCTGCGCCGCGCCGACAGTGGCGCTGTCGAACGCAGTAAGCCGATCCCAGATACGCTCTACAACCGACATTCCCCATTCGTTCTCGGTCATCTTCTGCTGAAATGGCAGCGTGACTCCATCAAAGCGAATCAGTCGACTGTGATGAATGCGCCAGGCAGGAATTCCCGTTGCTGTGGTCACCACATCGTAAAACTCAGGTTTACCCAGGTCCGGCCCCATATCTTTAATGCGGCGGGTCAGTACCGGGTCAATCATCCAGCGGTCGAGCGGGAGAATCCCCTTAAACTTGCCCTTACCGATGGTTTCGGGTCGCAGCGGGGTCATTGGTGCCTGCCCCTCAATCATGATGAAACCCACCGCGCCGCCGTAGAGGCGCGACCATTTCAGCACGTCATTCAGCGCATCCCAGATTTGCAACTCATCCAGTTGTGATTCGAGAATACCGCGATCTTTTGCATCAATTTCCGAAGTGATGCGAATGCCTTTGCGGGTCATATCATCCGGGATAGCATCGACCGCTTCGCCGATGATCCAGGACGAACGATAGGACCATTCCACCAGCATGCGGTTACGACTGGTGAAATTAGCCCGGTAGGTGGATGCTGAGTGCTGGTTAGGTGTCTGCATCCCTACGCGGGCAATAAAATTCTCATAACCATCAGCTGTGGCCTGCGCAGTTCGCCGCAGGGCTTGTTTGTTTCGTGCCATCAGGCCTGTCTCCCCAGCTGTTCCCAGATATCCAGCGATGTATCAATTGGCGCGAAGGCCATAATGAATGCGTCAGCAACGTTTGGTGACGGTATCTCGCGTTTTGCGAGGTCTTTTTTACTTTCGACCATCACACGTCCGTTACGGTCAAAATCGCGATGAGGTGTTGTCAGTTCCAGTTTCAGCTTTTCAAGCAACGGACAACTAGAATCTATGCTGATCAGCTCATCCACAGGATACTGTTCTCCGTTGTTAATGGCGTTAAACGTATTTCTGAAACGGTCAGCCACCAGCCACCATGCCTGAGCCTTAAGATTTGCGAAAAAGTCTTTGTTGGGGATGCCGTTGTATTCGTCATCTGGCTCATGCACACCAGCACCGGCGTTAAACCTCTGGTAATTCACTCGTCTCGCGTATGCATTCTCGCTCTTCCGGTCAGCGTTAATTTCAGAGAATTTAGCACCGGCAGACGCACCAACACCGATAGAGTCGTAAACAATATCTGCTTCACGCTCCAGCGCCGCCTGATAAGTACGCTGGCAGCTCTTCAGTAATTCATCTTCTTTGGCCTTCCATTCGTCGGCCCAGAAAACAACGGATCCGTGACGGTAAACGTTAGCGCACTTATCTGTACCACTGTCAGCCACGTCAAAGCCAATACGCTTTCTTCCACTGGGTTCGAAATTTAACGTTTTGTGCGCATCCACTGCGGCTTCTATCCAGGACAGTTTGATGATTGCCGCATCATCATCAGACTCCGGAACGCCCTCATACACATGTTTAAAACCATCCGGATCACGGCGTCGCGCCGCGTCGATAACCTTAAGCATGGTGTCAGACAGAAACGGATTTTCGTCATAGTTAATTTTGCGGATGAGAGTGCCTTCGGGCGGATCAACAACGAAGTTGCGCCAGACGAAATCAGTAACAAGTCCGGGGTTGAATATGAACCAGCATTCCGAACCCTCTTTACGGATCGTTGGCTCCAGAATTTTCCACTGGTATTCCGTCAGTGCGTGGGCTTCTTCCAGCCACAACACATCGATCCCCTCCAGTGACTTAATTTCTTCGATGTTGCGCCATAATCCATAAAAAACAAATTCCGAGCCAGTAACCCGGTTAATGATTTTGTTGTTCAGAATACGGAAACGGTGCCGCAGGCCAAACCTGTCTATCTGAATTTTGAGCAGGGTATACACCGACTCTTCGATTTTGTTCTGGATCTGACGGGCACAACAAAAACGCAGGGTGTATTTATTCGACAGAAATATGGCAATGCCAGCGGCATCCCATGATTTTGACGATGACCGGCCACCATAAAGCACTTTGTTACGTGCCCGCGTAGTCCAGAAACTACGTAAAGCCGGATTAAGCGTCGGTTTGGATGTCAGAATAGAAGTCATTGAGGTCACGCTCTCCATTGCCATCATCAATACCTGCATCACGGCGAAGACGATCAGCCTCCAGAGACACCTTATCAGTGGCGGCCTTGCGGTAGGCTGTATCAGCAAATATTTTTCCTACCGTCGCAAGCGTGCCAACGATGGACTCAATACGAACTGTATTGCGCATCATTGCTTTCTCGGCGGCGCTGATATTTTCCATCAGCATCTTCTTTTCCTGGTCCCCATTAGCATCTTCCAGCGACACCAGCCACCGACCGATATTCTCTGCAGCGACAAGGTTGTTAGCACGAAGGCGAAATAATTCGTCCTCGAGCGTCAACGCTTTAGCGTCCTCTATCACCTCATCTTTGAGCAGAAGGCGACGGGCATAACCACCGTGTTTTAATGCCTGTTGGTTACCGGGTTGGAATGGGTTAGTCGGGGGATCGGTACGCATTCCGCGTATCGGTTTCGTATCCAGTGTAGGTTCTGTTTTTAGTTGCGTACCTTTTTGTGTAAGGCCAGTAATGGCAGGCTTTCTGCTGGTACGCACTTTTCTTTTTTGCGTACCATTTTTGCAAACCTGCGTACCGCCACTGCGTACCCAACCAAGCTTTTTGGCCCTCTTCCTGATAGCCCCTTCTGTAACGCCGTATTTCTCGCCTATATCACGGAGGCTAAGGACTCCGGCCCGGTATGCCGATTCGATGGCCTCCCAGTCCGGTTTTGCCATGAATTTTTCCTCTTAGTGACATTATCGAAGCCCCTTATCAAAGGAGCTTCTGTAATGTCAGTCCCGAACAAACGTAACCTTCGTGTTTGTCGCTCGCCTTACAAGGCGCGCCGCTTCGCGTTGTATTTCATCGATAACTTTTTGCGTCATCGGCTGATGCGCATATTTACGTTCAATCTCTGCAAAAATCCCGTTCATCGTTTCGCTGTCTGGTGGGATAACTTCAACGTTTAATCGTGCCATTGGTTTGTGCTGCCCTGTTTTTCTCAAAAGTCCTGATATCGGCCTTATCCCTGTTGCACTGTGCTAACGCTGACAACAACGCAACATTCAGGTTAAGGCTGGCTCCCCACGTAAACGGGTCGGGTAAATCTGGCTGGGGTGTTTCATCCGTCAGACTGGCTGGTAACGGAACGACCGGCACCGACACGTATACCGTTCGCGTATTCGTGCAACCGCTTAACAGCGCCAGAAGGAACGATACGAACAGCACAATCATCATCCGCAACAGCCACTTTGATATCTTCCTGGGTTCTCTGTGACTCCAGTGCGATCTGCTGTTTTGCATGCTGGTTAGCCTCTATAACTGTATTGATGATTTGCAGTGATTGCAGGACGTTACTGGTAATGGCTGTTGCAGATTCAGCATTTCGTACAGCCTCATCAGCACGCTCCTTTTCGTGTTGATATTTGCTGTAGTAATGCCCGGCAGACCAGATAAAAGAACCGATGACGGTAACAAAGAAGGCAACAATAACCAGCTTATATCTCAGCTTCATTTACCACCCCACCAGCTTCTTTAAATCGGGAAATCAGGTCACCGATTCTATGTTCATACTGACCGTAACCTGCACCAGGTAACGACGCCCAGATATTGCTGCAACGGTCGATTGCCTGACGAATATCGCCGCGGTCAATCATCGGTAAAGCGCCACGCTCTTTAATCTGCTGCAGCGCTACAGCGTCCTGGCTTTCTGGAGAAAAATCTTTCAGACCAAGTTGCTTGCGGTAGGCATCCCACCAGCGTGAAAGAAGCTGGTAACGTCCGGCGGCTGTTGATTTGAGTTTCGGATTTAGCGTGACAAGTTTGCGGGGGTGATCGGAGTAATCAGTGAACAGTTCGCCACCGACAATAACATCATAACCGTGATTTCTGGTTTTCTGCCGTCCGTTATCTGTTCCTTCTGACCATGCCACCATATCAAGGAAAGCTTTACGCTGGGAATTCAGTGTCTGCATTAATTACTCCTTATGGGCACCGAACTTGTTACCGATGACCCTCATTGCCGCACCACGAATAGCATCAACACCAATCAGCCCCACCCCACCACCAATGGCAACAGAAAGTGATTTAGGCCATCCGACATACTCAAGCGCAGATGCAAAGGTCAGCGTCAGGGCACCACAGAGCAAAATCTCAAGCGTTTTTCGTTTCCAGCCCCCACCACCGCCAAAATAGGCGATGCGCAAACCAGCCATAACGATCGACATAATCACTGCACCCAGCGGTGTGTCTCCACGCCACCAGCTCTGAAACAACTCCAGCCAGTCCGGCCAGGTATTTGGGTTATGAGGCATTTCATCATCTCTCACCTCGCACATATCGCGGGTGCAAATTGAGGGAATAAAAAATCCCCGAATATTCCAAGAGCGGAAACGGGGAAAGGCGTTGCACTAAATGGGCCTGTCTGCGGCCTTAAATAAAAAAAACCCCGGCAAATGCCGAGGTCAGTTAATCGTTGCCGCTGTTAGTGCCGCGGTGCACTATCTCTTTATCAGGCTACTTACGCGTTAAACCGGGTGCCAACCGTAACTCAGTGATGCTTTACGCTTCCTCTCCCTCACTACGTCGCCATGGGAGCCCGACCAGATTAACGCTGTCGTCACGTTGCCAATATATGGCATCCAATGCATTCTTTTTATTTAGCTATTTCATTTTTCTATCCGTCAGAAACAACAAAACCCGCTCAATGGCGGGTTCTGGTAAAGTTCATGCGCTTGATTCGCCTCGCGATACAGCTTTGCGAAGCGTACCGGAATTGAAGCAGTTTGTGCGTAAAAAATCAAGTCATTTTTTGAGCAAATGATTCTCGCATGGGAATGTATAGCGCATACTCAGCAACAGCCAACCAATTAGCAATTCGCTTTTCGCATGTGCTAAAACACCACTCTGGGTACTGTTCGTTTAGTAACTCGGCCATCCTTCTCTTACTCATCCCTCGCCCCTCATAACGCTGACTCAGGACATTAAGCAGCCCGGGATGATCCGCCAGTACTTCGCCAATAACCCTGTCGATTATTAATGCCTCTGAATCGGTACAATGTACCAGCCAGCTCTTTTGCTTGCCGTTAATCATATCCCGCAAAAAAGCCTCAAGTTCAGGTTTGTCCAGACCTGCTTTTTTCATCCTCCGGAGCGCCTCGTTAATTGCCGTTTTTGTCAGCTTTTTAGAGGTCAACATCTGGTTAAACATATTCCCCGTCTTACCGCCACCAATATACGACCAGCGCCCCCACATACGCAGTTTCCCCTGAATCCAGACACTTTCCAGCGTGGTGAGACGAAGGTGTTCTCCGCTTTTTCCTGTATTCGTTGGGTAAATCATAAATAACCTTCCTTTCTCCAGATTTCTTGTGTGCGAAAAACACCTTCTGCATGCATCAGGCGTAATTCTTCTTTGGTGTAATCGCTGGTTTTTACCCGCCCGTCGATTAAATCGTGGCACGAGCTACAGGCAATCGCTGCCTGCATATCGTGTGGTTTTATCGCCGTTCCACACGTTCCCGCCAGTCGGTAATGCGCCAGCACAGACGTTTCAGGATTGTGATTGCAGTATCCAGGGATTCTGACGGTGCACATCTGCCCCCGCGCCGCTTTACGTAAGTCCACCATTACGCAAACTCCAGCAGCTGCGCGGCCACATTTTCGACTTGTTCCGGAGAGGAAAATTTACGGAACAGGATCCAGTTCCACAGCACATTCAGCACAGATTTATAAACCTGCTGAAACTCGGTTTCGTCCATATTCGCAAACGCGATGGATTTCGCTCGACGCCCACGGCTACCGTCCGGATAAATATGCTCGGTGTAAAATCCGGCCTGAATGGTTACCCACTCGCGGAAAGCCTCAAACGACTTTAGCAATGCTGTATCTCGGGTTCTGCGTGTCGCAACTGTATTCAGATATTGCTCTGCGGCTTCGCTCAGGGCTGGTGTGTGTTCCCGACCAACTGATTCGCACAAGTAATCCACGAAACCAGACAGCAGTTCTCGTTCGCGAGGTGTGATCGCCCCACCGACCGGAGTCCAGTAATCGAATCCCAGTTGCAGGAGTTTGAAAAAACGCTTGTGGAATGCGTAGTTACGCACACGCTTAAAGTCTGCGTGTATCCACTCACCTATTTTGATTTGATGCAGAAAATCGCAACTCTCCGGCGTCGCCGGGAGAAGTAAACCAGAAGAGGTTTGTTTGACCAGTTGTATATGCGCCATTTCTCAATCTCTCGATGGCGCAGCGCAGCAGATGCCAGTTGTTCAGGCTGGCTTACGAATTATAACTCATTCCCTAGCCACCTTGAAACCAAGCCTTTCCAGGTATTCAATGAATGCCTCGATAGATAAAATCACATGATCATCAGGAATTAACGTTGTGTAGATAACTTCTCCATTCTCAACGCGCACAGCATAGAGGCCATTTTCACTAAAAGTTTCACGAATTTTTTCGATATTCATCAAAGAATCCTTCCGGATAAATAGCACCCCCTTCTCAGGGTCCATCCCTCTTGTCCCTGCGCGCTACTCAAAACAGGAGGATTCTAATTAATCTTTATTTCTAAGCAACGCAAAAAAAATAAACCTAAAAAGATAAAACCACAAACAACGCAAATAATAAAAACAATAAAAACAATACAAACAATACAAACAATACAAACAATACAAACAATACAAACAATACA